>Ga0209578_10000347_pt1 | contig 64528 bp, 55 predicted proteins | sample tdAd472_FD_187127 | JGI IMG/M metagenome (GOLD analysis project Ga0209578, IMG submission 187127) | Marine sediment microbial communities from the Atlantic coast under amendment with organic carbon and nitrate - tdAd47.2 (SPAdes)... | ecosystem: Environmental > Aquatic > Marine > Coastal >...
TAACCACCGTGATCAAGGTGACGAGGGAGACCGCCATGGCCGCCCCGACGCCGGCAATGAAAATACTGTTGGTGATCGAACGGGTATAGGCGTCATATTTAAAGATCAGGGCGAAATGGTCCCATGTGAACAGCTCCCACGGGGGCAGCAACGGCGTCAGGAATGTAGTGACCGAGCGCAATATCACGCCGCCCAAAACAATACCCAGCGTTAAAAAGAAGTATGTCGACAACAGAATGGACAAGGGCCAGCGATATTTGCCGAGGTCAAACAGTTTCCGGCGCGTCGCCTTGCCCTTGACCGAGATAAAACGATCCGCCTTGCGCAACAGCAATCTTTGCAGAAGAATAAGCACCGTGATCAGGGTCAAAAGGAACACAGCCGCCGCCCCGATCAAGCCATAGTCCGGATTGGTCTTGCCAATACCCTCGATATAGAGAAAGGTGGTGAAAAAATCGAGCCCCGCCGGCGATCCGAAGATCAGGGGGACCGACAACATTTCCAGCGCCCCGATAAAGTTCAGCATCGCGCTATAGATAATCGCCGGCCGCAACAGCGGGATGGTCACCTTCCAGATCACGGTGAACGGTCCCGCCCCAATGGTTCTGGCGGCATCCTCCAGGGAAGCATCCGCGACCCGCGCCGAACTGGAACAGAAAAGATGCACCATCGGCGCCTGGGCCGCCCCGGCAACCACGGCCATGCCCAGGATTGTGTAAAGATTCCAGGGTTCGACCTCAAACCAGCTGCGAAACAGCATGGTCACATAACCGGAAGGGCCGTACATCAGGAACCAACCGAAAGCCAGAACCAGATGAGAAACATACATCGGCCACAGCACAAGCTCGCCCAGTGTCTTCTTGCCCGGCAGGTTCGTCCGCCCCAGCAGAATGGAGGTTGTCACCCCGACCAGCAGAGCGATCACTGTTGTGCCCGCCGCCAGCAGTAATGAATTATTCAACGCCCGATAAAATTTTTCATTGCTGAAAAGACTTGAAAAATTATCCAGCGTGAACAGATTGACATCTTCATAAAGCGGTTCGCCCAAAAACGACTGAAACAAAATCGGCGCCAGGGGAGCGGCCACCAGGACCAGCGCAACGATCCCCATGCCATACTGAATCATGACCGAACGTTTCAGAATAGTATTAAAACCATCACCTCCACCGGAACGGTTTATGGCCTCCGTGTCTGCCATTTTTAACCTCCACATTCATACCTGTAATTATAACTTGAAAAATAGTAGCCAATTTTTACGCCATTTACAATAACAAAAGACCGGCAGCGTAATTTTTCACACTGTCGGCCTTAATTTTAAGCAACAGAATTTGGGCGACCTAGTCTTTCAGGCGGTAATATTTTTTCCATTTCTTGAGGAATGCTTCAGATTCCGCCAGAATTTCCCGGTCATATCCGATGGGGATAATATTTTCCACACCCACCTTCTCCACGATATCCGCATAGGTCAGATAGGGCACTTCCCCTTGCTTCACATCCATCCGATAGGGTGTAAGCCCGCCCTTGCCGACGGCAACCTGACCCTCATGGGACAGGATGAAATTCATCATCAGTTTTGCGGAAGCCGGGCTGCTCGCCCCTTTCGTCACACCCATCCCCCGAACAAACAGAGGCGTGCCATCCTTGATCAGGCTCCACCCCAACACCTTATCCTTGCCCGGCTGGTGCATATGGGGGAAAATTGTAATGCCCGAGACAAAATAACTGGCCAGATACTCCCCGGCCGCAACCTTGTCTCCCATAACCGCGCCGCCGTTTTCCAACCGGCTGATGCTGCCCAGTTCTTCAAAAAGCTCATCACTCTCATCGCCAAAATGCTTATCAAGATACCAGTGTATCGCCAAACCGAAGGAATGACTGGTGGCGTTATAAGTGGCGATTTTATTCTTGAATCGCTTCTCTTCCGACCACTCGGCGAGGTCGTCCAACTCATCGGGCCACTCATCTTCATCGAGCAGCATTTTGTTATAGATAATGATCATCGGATCCGTGGAAATGGCGTAAAGTCCCGGAAAAGGCTTGGACCATTCCGGCAAATCCTGCCCCAGGGGCGACTGATAGGGCAACAAGCCGCCCTTGTCCACAAAGCGCAACCAGGCGTCTGGCGCCCCCGTCACCACCATATCCGCCGTCCGCCGGTTCACCGACCGTTCCGAATAATAGCGTTCAAATGTCGCGGAAGGTCCCATATCGATGGTTTCCACTTTGAGAGCCATCCAAGGGTATTTTTTCTTGAATTCCTCGAGAATATAAACCCAGTTATATTCCGCAATATTGGAATAGACAAGCAGGCCAATCTCTTCCTTGGACGCCGCTATCAGGGCTTTATGCTCCGCCGAATTTTCATAGCCTTCATCCTGCGCCGACACTGTCGCCGACATCGAGAGAAGCCCCCCGAGCATCATCAACGCAATTACTATTTTTCTCACTACATCCATCTTAATTTCCTTTCTTGCTGTTTCTTTTCGTCCACCAGAGCCAAACGCCAAAAAAGCTGATCAGCATCAGTCCGGCGCCAAGTATTATCATCGTCACAAACCTGACCGGCCCCAGAACCTGCCCCGTATGAACGGGATACATCCAGTTCATAAAAGCTTCCCCCGGGCCCTCGGATTTCACACTTTCCACCGAAAGCAACTTTGGGCCAGCCAGATCAATCCGGACTTTGGTCACCGCCTTTGGCCTGATAACATCCGGCGCATAATAAAGGGCTGTCGCCTCCGTCACCGATTGATTAAAACGCAGATCCTTCATGCCGTCATGGGGCAGTTGACTTCCCAGGCAGCCCATAAAGTCATCCAGCCTCGCCATTCTATTGCAAACCATCGCTGTTATCGGTTCATCAGCAACCGGCCTTTTCCCGTTTATGTTCAGAAGATCCATAACCGCCACCCGGTAAATCATCAGCATGCCGCTAACCGCGAGGACGATCAGGAACAGGGACAGCAGCACACCAAAAACCCGGTGCAGGTCATAAAACATCAAACGCCGGGAGCCTTTCAGGTTAATCGTAAAAGGCCGCTTTTGATAACCCGGCCACCAGAGATAAATCCCCGACAGAGACCAGAGCGCCAAAAAACCGCCCAGAAGCCCGACCAGGTTTCGGCCACTGCCCGCCATCAGGATATGATCATGAAAGTCAAATAATCCGTCCGGCAATTTCGCCATTCCCGTCAGCGGAACAAAACGCCCGTCCCGGGGCCGGTAGACCGCCTTGAGCCCCTCTCCCGTCACGCCATGCCGCAAGCTTGCAACATAATGCGCATTATCTTCCGACGGATAAGCCAAGCGCGTCAGGCGATACACCGGATAGGCCCGGGTCAGTTGATCAAGCATCCGCTCCAGCGAAAAAGAGCCGTCGTAGACTTCCGGTTCCGGATAGAGCATTGACATCACCTGCGGCTTGTACAGCAGGGTGACGCCACTTAATACCTGCAGCATCAGCCATCCCCCGAAAAGCAACCCGCCCCACCGGTGTATCCTGACAACCATTTTACGCATGTCGTACCTGTACCGTTGGGAGAGCGGCCCGCCCAATAGATGCTGGGCAGGCCGGACCCTGTTGGGTCAGACGCCGAAAAAGTCTTCCGGCCTAATATTCAACTCGATATCTGATCGTAGCCGTCGCGCCCGGGGCTTTCGAAAAACGATTATTTTGCTGAGCCGATTCCGAGATACTGGTGAAATAATCTGTGTTCAGCAGATTATTGACACCGAGAATCAGGGTTCCCGGCCCCACTTTACCCTGCGCACTGACATCCATCAGGAACCAGGGATGCAGATGCCCTTCCCAGAAACTGGTGCTGCCGGGAAATTTATTCCGTTCTCCGGAATGCAGACCCTGCAGCCGCAGCGTCCAGTCCTGTGAGAAATCATGTTCCACATACATGGTGATTATTCTCGGCGGAATACGGCGGTTTTGCAATGGTTTTTCAAATTCGCCATCCGCATTCCCATCGGCCTTGCCCTCAATCCAGGCCAAGGAGCCCCCGGCCCGCCAGTCGTCCGTTATATCCGCGTCAACCGTCACCTCGAAGCCATAAACCTTGTCCGCCGATCGTGACGTCAGCGCCACATTGGGGTTATCCGGATCGGCTTTGAACGAAAGGCCGTTGGAGGATCTGGTTTCGAAAACCGAGAAACTGGCGGAAATACCGCTCCAGTTGCCGCGAACCCCTGCTTCGTAGCTGTCAATCAGGTTGGGTTCAGGCTGCAAAACGGTGACATCCACATGCTCGGGCCAGCTTCTTAATTCACGCCCGACGCCGGTAATCTGAAAGCCCTGGGAAAATCCGGCGAACAAGTTGATATTTTCCGATACGTCATAGGTTACCCCGATATTCACCGGCGTCGCATCATATTTCAACGTACCGCCCGTAATGCGGGACAATTCGCGATCTTCATCCGCCCCGCCGAGGGTGGAAGTGGCGAAGGTCAGCAATGAGGTAAAATCATCCAACTCGAGGGAGGACCATTCATGACGCACACCCGCCGTCACCGTCACCTTTTCCAGAATGCTGAACCGCAACTGGGCGAAAACCGCCTTGCTGTCCAGTTTCTGATTTGGCGCAAAGGTCCGGCCGTCAACCAGGCCAGCGAGGGTCTTGTCATTCAGGTAGTCAAACCCCCAAAGCAACTCCGATCCCTCGCTGAGAAACGCCAGCGGGGTGTGAAGATCAAGCCGGGTGCCGTATTTTTCAGAACTCGTGTCAGACTGGCCGTCCGGCTTGTCCGTTTTGGTGAAACGGCCAAACTCCATGCCAAATATGCTTTTTGATTTCTGATAATACACGCTGCTTCTCAGGCCGGTTCCGAAAATATCAGGGTGAGAGTAACTGGCGCTTGCCAGCCAGTTTTCATGAAACTGGCTCGCCTCTTCCGCATCACCGGCGTCTTTAAGGATGGCCGTCGCCTTTATGCGCTCGGCCACATTGCCCGGTGATAATTTGTAATCCGTATCCTGTTCCTGATGATAATGGTTGACATTGACCTCAAAGCGCCCCTCGCCCGCATCAACGCCGACCCGGCCGTAAACACTATATATGTCTGAATCCGCCAGACCACTGAACCCGTTGGGGATCGGCGCGATGCGGTCGCCGTCAGCATCGAAGAAACCGCCGGTCTTTTCATAATATCCAACCACCCGATAATCAATATTGTCGCTGCCGCCACTGAAAGACTGGCGAATAGACGGGCGAAAGCCGTCGCCCAGGCTGGTGACGGAAAATTGCGTGCCGACTTCCGTCGTCATCTTCAAAGGCCCCTTTTCCCCGGGCCCCGTGATATAATTGATAAAGCCGGCGCCGGCGCTGTTGCCAAACAGGGCGGAAGACCCACGCACCACTTCAATCCGTTCAATCACGGAGGGATCAATCATGCGCAGCTCCCGTCCGACATCGTTCAGCGTCGGCGTAATCGGAATACCATCTATAAAGACAACCGGCTTACGCCCCCGAAGAGAGGTCTGAATATTGGCCGGAGAGGCTGATGACGTGCCCATGCCTGGCACCAGTTGCCCCAGAATAGCCCCAAGGTCCGACGTCACCGCCAGTTGACTCTGCAAATCATCCTGACTGATCAGGGTGACGGAGCCCGGCATGGACTGGATCGATGCCGGAAGGCGCGACCCGCTTACCACAATCTCCTCCAGGGTGAGGCCCCTGTCCTCACTGCCCGCCTCTTCTTCCGCCAGAGCCGGCGCTCCGGTCAAACCGATCAGGGCTGTCCCGACCATTAGCTTTTTTATACTGTCTGCATACATTTATGATACTCCCATTGGGTTTTATCTGAATCATTGCCACCAAGGCGACAAATTAATTATTATTGGCTTAAAAATAGTAGCCAATATATTTTCTGGTTTCAAGCGTTAAATAATTTAATATAAATCACCTGTTATAATTTTATTGTTATTTATCAATGGATTTTACATTATTAATATTGATTATTACTTACATTATTTTATACTTTAACGCAAGAAAAATAAAAATGTCCCCATTTTTGATAATAAATATTGTAATTTTTGCTTAAATTGGCGACTATTTTAACTGATTCGTTTTTATCTATGTTTTATGAAAAAGCATAAATAAGAAAACATATGATAACCATTCAGGCAGGAGCCCCATATCGTGACGACATCTTCCCCGTCTGTGAAATTGACCGGATATGATCTCGGAAAATCAGCAACATTCGCCTTGAAAAGCGATCAAAGATTTTCTTATTGCACCTTTACGCCAGCCTCATACCGGCCAGGTCAGGACAACAACCATCAGCTTCTGGTCCTGATCCATGGCTCGGACCGCAGCAATCAGGCTCTGCGGGATTATTTTACGGATTTTGCCGAACAGCATAATTGTATTCTGCTGGCGCCCCTGTTCCCCTGCGCTATCGAAGATTCAGATGATCGGGACAATTATAAATATATCGCGTATAAGGGCATCCGCTTCGACCGGATTCTCATGTCTATGATCGATGAAATTTCGACCAAATATCGCATGTTCTGGCCAAAATTCAGCATGTTCGGCTTTTCCGGCGGAGCCCATTTCGCCCACCGCTTCCTGTTGCTGCATCCCCATAGATTGACGGCTGTCTCCGTCGCCGCGCCCGGGTCCGTCACCCGGATTGATGACAGCCGCGACTGGTGGGTCGGGACAAAAAACATGGAGCAGTTGTTTGGCGTCAAAATCGATCTCAACCAGTTACGCAAGCCGCAGGTTCATCTTTGTGTCGGCGATCAGGACCTCGATACCAGCGCCATCAGCCACAAACCCGGCAGCCCCCACTGGATGGAAGGCGCCAATAACGCCGGAGTCACGCGCGTCGACCGGCTGCACAGCCTGTACCGGAATTTTCGCGGCCATGGCATGAAGGTTTCCCTGGAACTGGCTGCAGGCAAGAATCATGACACCGACGCCATGAGCGATTGCGCGATGAGGTTTCTGGCCGAATCTTTCAAATAATCCCCCCGGACTATAGGCTGCAACCGGACCCCATTCCCCGGATTGCAGCCATTTTTTATCAGGAAATTTTATCCTGAATGCTTATCCAGAAATTCTTCCAGTATCTCAAAATAAGCCGCCGGTTCTTCGAAGAACGGCATATGGGAGGAATTGGGAAAAACATGAATTTCAGAATCGGTCAACGCCTGATGCATGCGCAGGGAACAGGCCGGGGTCAATTCGTCATACTGCCCGACAAGCACCAGGGCCGGCACCGGGATCTTCGGCATATCCGGCACCCTGTTCCAGTCTTTCATATTGCCGGTATAGGTAAATTCATTCGGCCCCTGCATGGTTTCATAAGGCCCCATATTCCAGTCTGACAGCGACCTGTTCAACGCGTCCGGCCATTGACCGAGACGGCAGACATGACGATAATTCAACAGGGTGATCGCGGCCTGATATTCCGGATGATCCAGGCTGCCCATCGCCTCATGGCGGTGCATCATGGTGACGGTTTCCGGACCCAGCGCGCCGCGCAACCGGTTTAGCTCTCCCACCAGGTGCGGAATATCGGCCGCGCCATCCGCCAGGATCAGGGACTTCAGGTTTTCCGGGTAAGTCAGCGCATATTCTATGCCAAGCCATGTTCCCCAGGACTGGCCGAGAAAATGCACCCTGCCCAGCCCAAGCGCCTGGCGTATCTGTTCAGCCTCTTCCACATATCGTCCGACCGTCCAGAGGCGCGCATCCTCCGGACGGTCGGACGCCCCGCAGCCCAACTGGTCCCAGGCCACGACCCGGTAGCCCTTTTGTGACAATACCGAATGGCTGTCACGCAAATAATCGCAGGGCAATCCCGGTCCGCCATTGGCGCAGAATAGCACCTTATCGCCAGAGCCAAAACTGTAGGCCACGACATCATACCCTTCCTGAAGGCGGATTTTTTCTGTGTGATCGGGTTCAAGTTCCATGTTTTTTTCCTTTTCCGTGATCAGAATGCATATTTACAATTGGATAGTTATGTTACGCGTTGTAAAAGCTGGATAATTTCTGCGAATAATGATATAAACCACTATACCACAAATTATAAATTATATTGGCTACTATTTTAAGATGATGCAGAAAAAAAAGATGAACCCCACGGAACAGCACTTGGCGGAGCGTCTCCGTCAGGACATCCTTTCCGGCGAATATCATGCCGGGGAATGGCTGAAGCAGACGGATATTGAAGATAAATACAGCGCCAACAGATTCGAGGTCCGCATGGCCCTGTCGGACCTGAGCGCCCGCAAAATCATTGACCATATCCCCAATCGCGGCTACCGGGTCATCAAACCGACCGACCGGGAGCGTGAGGAATTATTCGAGGTCCGCACCGTGCTTGAAACCGCCGCGGCAAAGCTCGCCGTCCAGCACGCCACGGAAACAGACATTGCCGAACTCTCGCTTCTGGTCGAGGAATTCGATCGCGCCATTGAAACCCAGGGCAAGGAAACGCTGTTGAATCTGAACGTCCATTTCCACGAAAGATTCTACAGCCTGTCGGGCAACAAGCTTCTGGCCCAGCAAATCATTGAAATGCGGGAACGGGGCCTGCCCGGGCGTCGCGGCGGCTGGAATACCGTGGCCAGCATCCGCGCCAGTAACGAAGATCACGCCCAAATGATAGAGATGCTGAAAAGAAAAGATTCCGAAGGCATAGCCTATATTGTCTACCGTCACCTGAATCGCTGGCGGGAATTCACGGTGCCGGAAAAAAACAGTGGAAGCCTGCTTAAAAAAGCTCCCTGAGCGCCCAGGGAGCTTTCACCTTTCATATATTAGCCCAGGTGTCCCTTGAGGCTATTTTCAAACAGGGCGGCATATTGCGTCGCTTGAAGCGGCGCCGGATTTCCGCCGTTGGACGGATCCTTCGCCGCCGCCCGGGCCAGGGTCGGAATATCTTCCGCCTGGACGCCCAGAGCATCGGAAGTATGGGGTATATTCAGGGATTCCCGCCAGCGCAAAACCCATTGCAGCACCCCGTCAAAACCGCCTTCCACATCCATAACACGGCCGAGCCGCTCCATTTTCGCCGCAATATGGGGCCGGTTGCAAACCATAACATAAGGCAGAAAAACAGCATTGGTCAGGCCATGATGGGCGTCATATCGCGCCCCGACCGGGTGGCTCATGGCGTGGATCGCCCCCAGCCCCTTCTGAAAGGCCGTCGCGCCCATACTGGCGGCGGCCAGCATGTGACCGCGCGCCTCCAGGTTGGCGCCGTCTTTACAAGCTGTCTCCAGCCAATCCCTGATCAGACGCATCCCTTCAAGCGCGATTCCGTCCGCCATCGGATGATAACCGGGCGCGCAAAGGGCTTCAAAACAGTGGGTAAAGGCGTCAATCCCCGTCGCCGCCGTCAGGTTCGCCGGCAGACCAACGGTCAGCTCGGGATCGCTGATCACCACCGCGGGCATCATCAGGGGATGAAAGATAATCTTTTTTTCATGGGTTTCACAATTGGTAATCACCGAAGCCCGGCCCACTTCGGCCCCGGTTCCCGCCGTGGTCGGCACCGCCACCGTTCTCGCGACCCCGGCCTCATCAACCCGACGCCAGTTATCGCCTTCATCGACAAAATCCCACAGCGGCCGCGTCTGCCCGGCCATCAGGGCGATGGCCTTGGCCGCATCCAGCGCGCTGCCGCCGCCAAAGGCGATCACACCGTCATGAGAATGGCTGCGGTAGGCAGTGACTCCGTCCGCGACATTGTTTCCGGTGGGGTTGGGTTTGATGTTGCTGAAGATGGCGCAGGCAAGCCCGGCCGCCAGACAGGCCTGATGGGCTTCGGCAATAAAATCCATATGAACAAGCCCGGCATCGGTCACCAGCAGCGGGCGATGAATGCCCAACGCCTTTAAAATATCGGGCAATTCCCGAATGCGTCCGGCGCCAAAACGCATATCTGTCGGATAATTCCAGTTTCCTGTCAGCCTTTCACTCATGTCAGATCCACTTCTTTAATATTCGGGTTATTTGAGACGCAGGTGGAAGGATTTGGGCCGGGTCAAATAGTCAAATCCCAGCTCCGACAGACTGCAACCGCGTCCCGACTCCTTCACCCCCGTCCAGGCGAGGCCCGGATCAAGATAATCACAGCGGTTCATGAACAATGTTCCCGTCTCAATCCGTTCCCCAATATGCGTGACCGCATCCGCATCGCTGCTCCAGATGGACGCGGTCAGGCCGTAAGGGCTGTCATTCATCAGACGGATGGCTTCTTCATCGCCCCCGACCGGCATGATTCCGACGACCGGTCCGAAGCTTTCCTCCGTCATGACACGCATGTCATGGTTGACATTGATCAGAACCTGGGGCGCCAGATACGCTGTCCCCGGCTTTGCGGCCGGAAACAACCGGGGATCAATCAGACCTTCCGCCCCTGCGGCAATCGCGGCATCAATCTGGCCCTGAACCCGGGCCGCCGCCAACGCCCCCACCATCGGCCCCAGGTTTATGTTTTCATCACAGGGGTTGCCGAGCCGGTATTGACGCACCTGCGCCGCGAAAGCCGCAATAAAATCCTGATAGAGGCTGTCATGAACATAAATGCGCTCCACCGCACAACAGGACTGTCCGGAATTATAAAAAGCCCCGTCCACCAGGTTTTCCACCGCCCCGCTCAGGTCTGCGTCTGCGCGGACATAGGCCGGATCCTTGCCGCCCAGTTCCAGGCCAACCGGCAGGAAACGTCCCGCCGCCGCCTGTTCGACCCGTCGCCCGTTTGCGACCGATCCGGTAAAGACAACCCCCTGAAGATCCGCTTTTGCAATCACCGAAAGGGCATCCTGATCCGCAAGATGAAGATACTGGAAGACGCCGTCCGGCACGCCCGCCTCACGGAAAATCTCCACCAGGCGTTCCGCAACCAGCGGTGTCTGCGGGGACGGCTTCAGCAAAACCGCATTGCCGGCCAGCAACGCCGGGATCAGGCTGTTGGCCACCGTCAGATAAGGATAGTTCCACGGCGCCATGACAAAGATGACGCCCAGAGGCTGCTTGCGGATATATTTCCTGAATTCCCCATCATCCTGCACCGCAATATCGGCCAGAGCCTTGGGCGCAATCTGCAACATATAACGGGCGCGCTCCTCAAACCCCCTGATTTCGCCACCCGCCTGGGACAGGGGACGGCCCATCTGCCAGGTAATTTCTTCCGCCAGCATGTCCGTTCTCTCAAGCAGAAGATCGACCGCCCGGCTGATGGTTTCCCGCCGCCGGTCAAGGCTTTCATCCTGCCATATCCGCTGCATCCGCCTGGCCTTGTCCAGCACCCGGGTGATCTGGTCCGCATCGGCAAAGGGACGCTCGACATAAATATTCCCGTTTACCGGCGATATGGTTGTTACTTGATCAGTCATTATGCCTGGTTTCCCTGTTAGATAATCTCGAAATAACGGCGCATTTCCCAGTCGGTGACATATTTGCGGAATTCGCGTTCCTCCCATTCCCGGGTGGCGGCGAAATGCTCGACAAATTCATCCCCGAACCAGTCCCGGGCCATGGCCGAGGATTTCAACCTTTGGGCCGCGTCCCACAAACCCGAAGGCAGCGAATATTCCGGCGCCATATCCTGCGTATAGGCATTGCCGACAACCTTCTCTGTCGGCTCTATTTCATTTTCGATGCCCCACAGTCCGGAGGCCAACGCCGCCGCCAGCGCCAGATAGGGATTGCCGTCCGCCGCCGCGACCCGATATTCCACCCGCTGGGATTTGGGGCTGCCGGGAATGGCCCGCAGGGCCGTGGTTCGGTTTTCTACCCCCCAACTGGCGTTGGTCGGCGCCCAGAACCCCGGCACCAGACGCGTATAGCTGTTGATGGTCGGCGCGATCATGGCCAACAGTTCCGGCATCAGTTTCTGCTGACCGCCAATGAAGTAACGCATGGTCTGGCTGATGGATTTTTCCTGGGCCGCATCATGAAACACCGCCTTGCCGTCCTTGTCCTGAAGCGAAAGATGGATATGGCCACTCTGCCCCGGCGCCTCGTTGGCGCATTTGGCCATAAAGGTGATCATCTTGTTATCTTGTTGCGCCACAACCTTGGCGAAGGTTTTGAATAACGCCGCCTTGTCCGCCGCCGCCAGAGCATGATCAACCGTCAGGGCTGCCTCCATCACGCCGGCGCCGGTTTCCTCATGCAGCCCCTCGATGGCAATCTCCATTTCGGCCATTTGATCGAGCAACAGGTGATAAAACGGGGCATGCGTGCTGTTGCGGATAACCGAATAGCCGAAATTTCCCTCCCCAAACGGCACCAGGTCGCGGTAATTTTTCTCCCGCACCGAACGGGCGCTCTCCGCAAAGGCGAAAAATTCATATTCAATGCCGGCCGAAGCGGCATAGCCCATCTCTCCGGCCCGCTCCAGCACCCGTTGCAGCAACCGTCTTGGGCATATCGCCGCTGCCCGGCCCGTAAATTCCGCCAGGAAGAAAGGGGTCCCCTCCTCAAAGGGCAAGGCGCGATAACTGTCCGGCACAATCCGGACATTGGCGTCGGGATAGCCCGTATGCCAACCGGTAAATTTGACATTGTCATACAGCTTGTCATCCAGGTCCCAGCCCAGCGCCACGTCACAAAATCCGAACCCTCCGTCCAGCGCCGACAGAAATTTATCGAGCGAGATATATTTTCCCCGAAGGACGCCGTCCATATCAAAGACGCCAACCTTGACATGGCGATGCGGGCCTTCCTTCAACTGGTTAATCACTGTTTCCATTTTGCCGACCCTCATATTATCGATTTTAAGGTGATTTTACGCCTACGCCATAAGATAGCCAATATAGTAGCCAATTTATATAGTAAATCAAATTATTTTTCGCTATTATGCTCCAAACCCCGGATTTATTTTAAAGGAACAGATTAAAATGCCCGAAACTACAACAAACGCCGTATGGTTTTCCTCCCCCAATATCTGCTTGCTGGAACTGGTTGCCGCATCCGGAATTGGTCAAATCGTCATTGATCTTGAGCATGGCGTCTTTGACCTGACGACAACGGACGCCTTCATTCTGACGGCCCGGGCGCTGGGCCTGCGGGTTCACGCCAAGACACTGGCGCCTGAAATGAACCCCATTCAGCAGATGCTCGACCTCGGCGCGCACTCCGTCATTATACCACATGTGGGCGGGATTGATCATGCTGAACATGTCTGCGCCTTCGCCAAGTTCCCGCCGCTGGGCAGCCGCAGTTGCGCCGGCGGACGCACCTTCGGATACGCCCCGGCGACCGCCGATCATTTTGACCGGCAGAATAAAGTCACAAAATGCTATCCGATGATTGAAACCGCCGACTCGTTAAAGGATATTGATAAAATTCTGGCGCTTGATACGGTGGACGGCGTCTTTATCGGCCCCACGGACCTCGCCCTGTCCCAGGGCCGCGGCCTTTATGGCTTTACGGACCGGGACCAACAGAACATCAGGCAGATTGCCCGCGCCGCCAAGCGGGCCGGCAAAGTCTGGATCATGCCCGCCTGGACAAAAGCGGAGCGTCAGCTGTCGCAGGAACTGGATGTCGACTTTATGGTGACGACCCATGAACACAGCATTCTGGCAAGTGGATTGCGCCATACTCTGACATGAAGCTCCCGATGTCATTGAATATACCATTGCTGACTTAAAAGATCCCACTCTTCAAGATCAACTTCATGAATGGTAGTATTTTTATAATTGTAGGAATGTGCGATCTGTTAATTGTCATGCAAAAGTGCCCCACTTAGGTGGTGATGTGTCAACATTTTTCCGGACAGTTCGTTAAGCTGCTTTTGTGAGATTTTCATATTCTTTTGGTGACAGGTAATTATTAGCAGAATGCATTCTATTTTGATTATAAAATACCTCTATATATTCAAATATTGCTTTTTTTGCCTCCTCCTGATTTTCAAATTCATGATGATGGACCAATTCTGTTTTCAGGGTATGAAAGCACCTCTACGCCACAGCATTATCCCAACAATTCCCCTTCCTGCTCATGCTTTGAATGATGTCATGATCCTTGCATATGGCGCGGTGACTATCTGAGGCATATTGGCTGCCACGATCCGTATGCCAAACGAGGCCAGCTTCAGGTTTTCGTTGCCAAATAGCCATCAGCAAAGCATCATTGACCAACCGGGCCCGCATATGGTTGGCCATAGACCACCCGATGACATTTCGAGAGTAAAGATCAATTACCGTCACCAGATATAGCCAGCCTTTCTTGGGGGCCACATACGTAATATCCCCCACCCAATATTGGTTCATGTGCTCCACATCAAATCGTCTTTCCAATAGGTTCGGCGAAATCTCTTTTGTATGTCTGGAGCAGGTTGCCACTTTGAATTTTCTTTTTGTTTTACACTGTAAATCAGTCTCCCTCATTAACCGACCAACGCGCTGGCGACTGACAATCTTCCCCTGCCGAGCCCTTTTACTTATCGGTGCTTCCAGCCAATGGTAATAAGAACTCCGGCTGATCTTCATAAAACGACAGAGTAGGCAAACCACGTAATGACAGCTCTGCTCTTTGATCCACGCGGACTTTACAGAGTTTCTTTCGCAAAATACGCGGCCGCCTTTTTTAACAGATCACGCTCCTGCCTAACCTGGGCCAGTTCTCTTTTTAGACGTTTGATCTCATCAAAATGATGCTCCTTCAGGGAATGTGTTTTTTCTGAAGGCACTCCATATTTACTGATCCAGACATGTAGGGTATTGACATTAATGCCTAAATTCTTTGCTGTATGAGCAATGGGCTGATCAGATTCAAGAGCCAATTTGATGGAGGATTCCCGAAACTCGGAGGGATAGCTGTTTACTTTTCTATTTGACATCTATTTCTATTCCTTAATAAGTCAGATTCCTTTCAACTCAATTGTCCGGAATAGGGTAGACACATCATATTGTTTTTGGCGGGGTTTTCTCAACATATCCTATTGAATCACAAAGGCCCGGCATAAGCCAGACCTTTGTCAGCAATCTGTGACCTGAAAACAGGCCTGTCATTAGTGACTAGTTCCCTCTGAGAAATGGATCTTGTTATAGACGTTATATTTACCCACAGGGCGCTTCATGGGAAGCCGTTTCACCTCTTTAAGGGTTCCGGCGTCATAAATCACAAGGGCGCCATCCTGCTCAAGGATGCTGACGAGGGCATATTTACCGTCTCTGGTGAACTCCACATGGGCCCCTGTCTTGCCAGGCTCAGGAATGAGGGTTTTAACAATTTCAAGGCTCTTTTTGTCGATGACATAGAGCTTGTCCTTGTTGGGGCCAAAGAAAACATCCGCCCAGACATAGGGTGAATTTTCATGGCTACGCATGAAGAATCCGGGACCGCCTGTCTCGATGACTTTCACAATTTTCCATGTACTCATGTCAATGACACTGATACGGTCAGCGCGCAGGTGAGGAGTTGCAAAGACCTTGGTATCCTGCCAGTCCCATGTGATGCCTGAACCCAGATGAGGCATGCCTTCGAGCGGCAGGTCAGATATTTTCCTGCCGGTGCTGATCTCGATCGCCTGTCCGCCCTTGCCGCCGCGGGAAGCGCCCAGGATAAGCTCATATTTCTGGTCGAACATAAAGTCATCCAGGTAATCGTGAAGTTTGATTCGTTTCACTTTTATCGGACCCTTCTCCCCTGGCTTGGCTTCGGTGAGTTCCCAAGCCTCAGGCACGTCTTTGAGCGCTACAACAAGACCTTTCCTTGGCGGTGCCGAGTAGACGGCGCTCACACGCGAACTCTGCCCTTCCGCGCTCACAGCCGCGATTTCCTGAACAGGTTCAAGGCTCTCAGCATCCAGTATGACAAGGTTATGCGGCAGATAGTTGCCGACAGCCACATATTTGCCGTCCGGTGAAGTGGCGATATTCCGGGTGTTGATACCAGCGCGAATCTCGGCGACTTTTTCGAGACCCCACATGTCATATTTACTGATCCAGCCATCGCGGGAAGCAAGATAGGTAAAACGGCCATCAGGACTGAATTTGGCGCCGCCATGCAGGGCAAAATGGCTCTTGAAACGATTAAGCGGTTCGAAACTGTCCCCATCGAGAATGGTGACATGGTGATCGCCGCTTTCCACGACAACAAATAGATTCAGCGGGTCCGCATTATATTTTGGTGCTTTGACGAGATCATGCGCCTCCTTAAAAATGGTGTGTGTCGCTTTCATCTCCGCCATGGTCATTGACGGTTTTATGGCTGGTTTGGTGTAGATATAATCAGCAAGCGCCACGATTTCTTCTTTGCTCAGCGTCGCTCCATAGGCAGGCATCTGTGTTGCTGCCCGACCATTCGTTATCACGTTGACCGCGGACGGTTTGCGCAGGCGGGAGAGATTTCCCGGCAGTAGCGCCGGCCCCATGGCGCCCAGCCGGTTCTCACCATGGCAGGATGCGCAATGCTCCTTATAAAGTTTTTTTGTCTCGAATGCAGGCCTATTTTCATCGGACGCATAAGCACTGCTGCTGATCGCAAAAACAGAGGTTAAAAAAACCAACTTCTTAAATGGATTTTTCATGAATAACTCCTATGCCCGGCGTCTTCTGGAAAAGGGCGTAATGTCCACACGAGGTGCGTTTTCGACTCCGATCTCTTCATCATTCAGGTAACAACCGGGGTCTTCGGCCCAGAAATCGCCCGTAATCTGATGGGCGCGGGTGCGCGTGTTGCCGCCGCAGATCGTAAAATACTGACAATTGCCGCAGCGTCCGCCAACAGCGCGCGGACGGGCCTTCAGCCCCGCCATCAAGGGGTCGGACGTATCCGACCAGATGTCACCGAATTTGCGCTCACGAACATCGCCGATGGAATAGTGCCACCACATGGTATCGGGGTGCACAATGCCAAGGTTATCTATATTGGCGATATTGACGCCGGTGGCATTGCCGCCCCACTGCTGAAGCTTGAGCCTTATATGCTCAGCTTTATCGGGGAAATTCTCTTCAACCCATTGCAGCAAATAGGGGCCGTCTGCATCATTATTGCCAGTGACCATTTCCCGCGTTAGTCCACGCTCATTCCATTCGAGCGCTTTATCAAACAACAGGTCCATCGCATCCCGAGTGGATTTGAAATGCGCATCATCCTTACGGTTATGGTTGCCGCGCCCGGCGAAATTAAGATGAGAGAAATAGAATTTATCAATGTCATACTCGTCAAGAAGGTCGAGCATGGCGGGCAGGTCCTGACAGTTGTCGCTGGTCATGGTGTATCGCAGGCCCACCTTGACGCCGAGGTCCTTGCACAGGGAAACTCCCCTCATCGATTCTTTAAAGGCGCCCTCCTTGCGGCGGAATTTGTCGTGAGTTCCCTCAATGCCATCAATTGAGATGCCAACATAATCATAGTCAATAGAGGCAATTTTCTCGACCATACCCTCTTCGATCAGCGTGCCATTGGTCGACAGGGCCACATAAAAGCCCATATCTTTCGCGCGCTTTGAAATTTCAAATATATCGGGTCTGAGAAGCGGCTCTCCACCAGAAAGGATAAGAATTGGCACCCCCGCCGCCTTGAGATCATCCATCACCTGAAATATTTCTTCGGTGGAAAGTTCACCCTTGAAGTCCTTGTCCGCAGAAATTGCATAGCAGTGTAGGCAGGTCAGGTTGCACCGACGGATAAGATTCCAGATCACCACCGGTCCCGGCAGGTCACGCCTTGGACCTGGCGGGGTTGGATTCTTCAGTTCTGACATAAATTGTGAGACACGGAACATACGCTCTCCTTTACCTGTTTTTTATTCTGTTTTCCGGAGCAGCGTGAAGCTGCAGTCCGGTTTTTTTCAAGAGGCGCGAACTGTAGAGGATTTCATGTCCCTTGCAGTTATCACCCAATAATTCCTTGATCTCGGCCACCAGGCGTTCAACGGAGGCGCGGTCTTTGCCGTGCACCATGGCAAAAAGATTGTAATTCCAGTGGGGCAGGAGACGGGGGCGCTCATAACTGTGGCTGACAAAATCCAGCGCCCCAACCAATTTACCCAGTTCAGTGATTTTTTCATCCGGCACGTTCCAAACACTCATGCCATTCGCTATCACGCCTAATCTGTAGTGATTTGGCACAGCCCCCAAGCGCCGAATGATGCCAAGCTCAAGCATCTTTTGCATGGCGGCCTTCACCTCATCCGCCCTTGCGCCAATTTCTTCAGCTATCGCGTGATAGGGTTTGCTCACAAGCGGCAATCCATCCACTGTCGCCTGGATAATCCTGCGATCCAGTTCGGTGATCATTACCTCGTTCGTGTTTGTTATGGTTTCAGCTGATTGCATCTCTATACCGTTATTCTGAGTCCGAGGAAAAACTCCTGCTTCTTGGGCATGTTGTAGACAGCAAGACCCGTTGCGCCTTTGATGGAAGCCAATATTTCTTCAACTTCTTCAGGCCTTTCAGTTGCAACCACAAACCACATGTTAAGTTTATTTTCGCGCTTGTAGTTATGGGCGACTTCCCTGTAGCTGTTGACGATGCCGGCGATGCGGTCAAAGTCCTCTTCCGGCACTTCCATTGCCGCCAGGGTCAGACCCCCGCCCATTTTTTCAGCATGATAAATAGGACCAAATCGGGAAAGAGCGCCAGACCCCACCAGTTGTTTCAGCCGGCTGATCAGGTCGTCTTCCTCAAGACCAAGTTCAGTTGCGGCATCCGCGTAGGGGGTGTCGGACACAGGGAAGTCGCCTTGCATATTATTGATGATCAGTCTTTCAGTCTCGTCAAGTTTCAGGGCTGTTTTATCTGTGCGCATCATGATGCCTTTTTGCTGGCCGGTGCAATGCCATAAGCGGCACCTTGCTGTTTGAAACTTCTTGTACTGAAGAGCACGTCACGCCGAACAGCCTCCAGCCCCACCTCTTTTATGAGTATATCAATGTGACCGAGCGTTTCCTGCCGGCTTTTGCCGTGAATCATGCAGAAGAGATTATAGGGCCAATCAGGCTCTCTACGGGGGCGCCGATAACAGAGGGTGACAAAGTCGAAGGTCGCCATTTTCTTACCGATCTCACTCACCTCGTCATCAGGAATATCCCAGACACACATGGCATTTGCCCTATAGCCCACTTTATGGTGACGCACAATTATCCCGTCGCGTTTGATGGCCCCTTGTTTTCTCAATGTTGCTATAGCGGACAGGACCTCAGCCTCACTGCAGCCAACGTCTTCAGCGATATCCCTGTAAGGAGTGGGAGAAAGGGGCAGCCCCTTCAATAGCCATCCAATAAGTTCTAATTCCATTTGAGGTCAAATCCCAGATCAAGGTGGTATGGCTCCAGCAGCGGCAGTTCCATAATGTCATAGCCCGTCTTCTCACTCATCTCTTCAAGGGATGCCGCGAGTGCCTCTGCATCGGGCGCCGTCGCCACAAACCAGAGATTAAACTCATGCTCGCGCTCATAGTTGTGATTAACCCCTTGGAAACTGTTGATCTGGCGGGCCACATGCTCGAGTTCCTGTCTCGGGACTTTCATGGCGGCCAGCACACTTGCGCCCACACGACCCGGTGTGAAGACGGCGCCAACACGGCTGATATGCCCCGCTTCCTGCAGGACTTTAAGACGCTCAATCACAATTTCTTCGCTGGTCCCAAGACGGTTGGCCAGACTCAGATAGGGACGGCTCTCAAGCGGAAAACCCTTTTGAAAGTCATTGAGGAGGCATTTATCGAGGTCATTCAGTTCTGACATACTTCATTCCTATAAACCTATCTTGTGTGCCCTGTTGGTAAAGAAGATGCCGCTCGGTTTTTGCGCTTCGAAGCTATCTATTAATTTGAAGGATTCTGTGTCATAGACCTTGACGCGGTTTTTATCGCGAACGGAAACCCAGACAGTCTCTCCACGGGGTGAAAATTCCATATGCAATACACCTTTGCCCGGCTTCAGGCTCTTGATGATTTTACCGCTCAGCACATCGATCACCTGCATGGTATCATTATGCGGCAGGGCAAAGTTCACCCAGATATAGCGTCCATCGGGCCGGGCTATCACAAAGACAGGCTGTCCATGCACAGGCACCCGGCCAACTTCCCTCCAACTCGAGCGGTCGATGATCAGAACTTCATGACGACCAACCGCAGGCACATAAAGCCTGTCCCCGGCAGAGGCCCAGCCTTCCAGGTGCGGCATTTTATAGACCGGGAGGGGTTTATCTCCCTTGCCGTATCCGTCAAGAATGCGGGTTACGCCCTTGTCCGGCTGCCAGAGGTCGAGCATCGCCATGCCGTCTTCGCCAAAAAGACCCGCGACATAATGACGGCCATCTGGGGTGACCAGACCATCATAGGGCTGAGTGCCAATATCAGTGAATTTCCGAATGCCCGGGTTTCCAGGGTCTCTCATATCCACGAGCCAGATCTCACCATCGTCATAGAGAGAGAACACAAAACGGTTTTTTGTCGTGTCGGCAAGGCCAACCGTCTTGGAGCCACCCGTGGGGATATCCGCGACCATCTCAAGTGTTTCAGCGTCAAAGACACGAACCCCGCCCGGTTTATAGTTGGATGCTGCAACAAAGCGCCCATCTTGTGAGATCGCCCCGCCAATGCTGTTGCCAGCCTGCAAAATCCGCCTCGCGATTTTACCCAGCAGGAGATCAACTTTCGTCAGGCCTCCATCACGGCCAAAAACATAGGCATAGCGGGCATCACGGGAAATAACGGCAGAGGCATGACTGAGGTCGCCCATATTTTCCACCCGCTTGATGATGGATTTTTTCGTCGTATCAATGATCAGGACAGACCCTGCCGCCCGCTCAATAATGAGCCCAAGGTCTCCGGTGCCACGCATCATGCATTGCTCTTTAGCGCGAAGAGTGCCTGGCACTCCCATAGAGGTTCCCGCGGCAATACCCGCGACAGAAAGTGACTTTAAAAAGCTGCGACGTGAAGGCGTATTATTCATCGGGACTTACCCTCTTTAGATAGTTAATAATCCATTTTATTTCTTCGGGTTTGAGAAGTGGCCCCCATGCTGGCATAGGAGTGCCTTCTATGCCTTTTTCGATCACCTCAAAAAGAACCTGCTCGGGCGTCTCCTCAAGCTTTTCCTTGGTAAAAGCTGAACCAAGCCCGCCCTTGAAAGTGAGGCCGTGGCAGGAACCGCAGTCCTGCACCACAAAGTCAGCCAGTTCCTGTTGGCGTTCGACCGGGATTTTTTGATCATCCAAAGCGGCAGCGCCGACAGCGAAGAAGGTCGCCAGGAAAAAGATGGTGACAGGGCTAGCCATTGGCTGCCAGTTCTTGCTCAAGGGAAAGGTGGCGCCGAAAATTCAGTTGATCTGCAAGGCCAACTACACGGCCAATCATAATTATTGTCGGTGGCTTGAATCCCTCGCCCTGTATCGTTTGCACCAGCTTGCCAAGGGTCGTTGTTACAAATTTTTCATTGGATCGGGTCGCATTTTCGATGAGCGCCGCAGGTGTTGAGGCTGGCATACCTTGCTCAATAAGGTTATCCGCTATTTCACCCGCATGGCTCAGCCCCATGTAAGCTACAAGTGTGGTATCACGGTCTGCAAGACCCTTCCAGTCCATGTCACCTTTCAGTTCGCCCGCACAGCAACCCGTTATATAGCGGACACTTGTCGCAAGCCCCCGATGTGTCAGCGGTATGCCGAGGCGCGTACTGACCGCCTGTGCCGTGGTGATCCCGGGCACAACCTCAATCGGGATGTTATGGTCTGTCAGGATAAGTGCTTCCTCACCGCCGCGACCAAAAATATAGGGGTCACCACCTTTGAGGCGAACCACATCTGTACCCTTCAGCGCCAGGTCAACGATGAGCTCATTGATCTGTTCCTGCGGCATATGATGTTTCCCCGGGGCTTTGCCGACATATATTTTGGTGGCGGTTACTGGAAGAAGAGCCATAATTTCGTCTGAGACAAGACGGTCATACACCACTGTCGTCGCTGTGGTGATAAGTCGGTATGCCTGCATGGTCAGCAAATCAGCACCCCCAGGACCCGCACCGACCAGATAAAGTTTGCCTGTTTTTTGAACTGATGGCGTAATCATATAGCCTCCTGCAACCTGATAATTGCTCTGCAGAACCAATTTCCTGTGAAGCAAGAGGTAATGTATTATTTCCCTTGTAGACTTGACTTGCATCAAATCTCAGCAAGTCCCTGAAATTGGGGACCGATCACATTAACATTTACAGCGTGCTAATCATGTAAACAGTCTAGATCTTGAGCACATAACCACATATGCCGTATATAGAAAATGACTATTGATACCTGATGTCTATTGTATCACCCAGTCTCATCACTAGAGCGCTCTGCATTTAAGTTCGGCCATATTCTGAATTTACAAAATAATTTTGGCATTCCTGTTTTGAGAAAAGGGCCAGCAGCTTGCAGATGGTTTTCCACAGCGTTTCATATGATCGCGCCATAGCTTTCCTGAGTAATGTCTTGAGTTTGGCAAAAACCTGTTCGATGGGGTTCAGATCCGGAGAGTATGGCAGCAGGTAAAGTATCTTCACACCAGCGGCCTCGATAATGTCTTTCACGCCGGCCACTTTGTGGCTGCTCAGATTCCTTTTAACTCACTTGTCCGGAATAGGGTAGACACATCAGTGTAGACTGGAACCAATACAGAACCCCTTCAGGGGAAAACTGTTACCCATGTCTCCGGTATAAACTGTAACCTATGTCTCCGGAATGGACCCCCATTTAACGACTATATTTTTTTGAGTTGGTGACTTCCTGTTGACTTGACCCGTTTTGATGCTTTTTTGGTGACCCGAAAATCGTGGAAAAATAAAAGTAGAGAAAAAATATTATCTCCGTGTCGGGAGGCCGAAAATGGCTGTTTATGAGAATTGTTCTTAAAAACGTAAAATTTACAACCAATTGATATTAAAGAAAAAATGGTAGCGGGAGAGGGACTTGAACCCCCGACACGCGGATTATGATTCCGCTGCTCTAACCAGCTGAGCTACCCCGCCACAGAGGGAAGTCGATACCGGAACAGGATTTGGTCGTTTGCTCTCCGGGGGAGAGTGGTGACCCCTACGGGACTCGAACCCGTGTTTCAGCCGTGAAAGGGCCGCGTCCTAACCACTAGACGAAGGGGCCATCTTGTTCGGTGAGGTGGTTTGTATCGCTTCCCACACCATCGGTCAACAGTTTTTTCGGAAATAATATTTTTTTTCCCCGGCCTTCAGATCGCCGCCGCGTCATCGATAAAAACTTCCGCCGAAACCCTGTCGTTCCAGCTGTTTTTGCGCACTGTTCCCGCCACATGAATTTTCCCGCCGCGGGCGCCCAGGATCAATTGCCCCAGCGGCTGATCGGCCGAGCGAAAGGCCATCGCCTTGACCGTCGCCCCCTCCGCGCCGCGCAGGGTGCATTTCACATGATCCCTGCCCACCACATCGGCATATTGCACCGTCACATTCGCCAGGGCGAAGCGCGGCTGGGCGTTGCCCTGACCGAAAGGTCCCACCCGGCTAAGCTGGTCCACCAGGTCCGTCGTCACGCCGGCGACGCTCAACACGCCGTCCAGTTTCAGGGCCAGTCCTTTCAGGGCGTCGCCAACCGATTGGCGCATTCTTTCGATCATGAAGGTCTCAAGCGCGCCGATCCGGTCTTCGGCCACCGTCAAACCCGCCGCCATGGCGTGGCCGCCGCCGGCCGACAGAAGGTCCGCCTGACGGGCCGCGGTAACCGCCGCCCCAAGGTCGACGCCGTATATGGAGCGGCCGGAGCCTTTGCCGACGCCGTCATCGTCAATGCCGATGACAAAGACGGGCCGCTGGTAAAATTCTTTCAGACGCCCGGCGACGATGCCGATGACGCCCGAGTGCCAGCCCTTGCCGCTGGCGATAATCACCGGCGGCGGCGCGCCTGCGGGGCCGATCCGGGCCGCCACCTGCGCCATCGCCTGCTCCAGCACCATATGTTCAATCGCCTGCCGTTCCGCGTTATAGCCATGCAGCTCGTGGGCCAGTTGTTCGGCTTCATGGGCGTCATCGGTGCTGAGGATCCGTGATCCGGCCTCGGCCCGGCCGACCCGCCCCCCGGCATTGACCCGCGGTCCGATCAGGAACCCGGCGTGATAGGTCCCCGGCTCTTCCCTGATCCCCGCCACATCGCCCAGCGCCCGGATGCCGACATTCGCCCGCCCGGCCATGACCTTCAGGCCCTGCGCCACCAGCGCCCGGTTGACCCCGACCAGCGGCACCACGTCGCAGATCGTGCCCAGCGCCACCAGATCCAGCAAGGACATCAGGTCCGGTTCTTCAAGGCCCTGCGCCTGATACCAGCCGGCCTTCCGCAGCGCCCGGTTAATGCCGACGATAAAAAGAAAGGTCACGCCGACCGCCGCCAGCTGGCCGTAGCCTTCGGCCTCGTCAATGCGGTTGGGGTTGACCACCGCCACCGCCGCCGGCAGTTGGAGCTCCGCCTGATGATGGTCGATGACAATCACATCAAGCCCCGCCTCACGGGCCACCTGCAACGGCGCGAAGGACACCGTGCCGCAATCCACCGTGATCACCAGATCGGCGCCCTTTTCCTTGAGTTCCAGCAGGGCCCGGGCGTTGGGGCCGTAGCCCTCCCTGATCCGATCCGGAATATAGACCATGAGATCCCGCGACAGGGCGGCGAAGAAACGCTTCAACAGGGCGGAAGACGTGGCGCCGTCCACATCATAATCACCGAAAACAGCGACATTCTGCCCCTTTTGGACTGCCTCCGCCACCCGCGCGCAGGCCCTGTCCATATCCTTGAAACGGGAGGGATCCGGCAGGGCTTCGCGCAGGGTCGGATTGAGAAAGGCGTGGGACTGGTCAAGGGTAACGCCGCGCCCGGCGATCACCCGCGCGGCGATTTCCGGAATGTCATGCTGCTGGGCGATGGCCTGAATGATGCGATATTCGGCCGGCCGCGCTTTCCAGGCCCGCCCGGTCACGGATTGCTCCACCCCAAGAAGAATATCTTCCGGGGAAGTCATCGCGCCCCCGTCATTTGCGATTATGTTCGCCGACCACCCAGCGAACGGTGCCGGTCTTGGACCGCATGACAACGGATTCCGTCGTATAGCGCTTGCCGTCGGGGGTCAGGTGAACCCCGCGCAGCAAATAACCGTCCGTGACCCCGGTGGCGGCGAAAATCACGTCGCCGCTGGCCATATCCTCGGTCGAATATTTGCGGTTGAGGTCGGTGATGCCCCATTTACGGGCCCGGGCGCGTTCATCGTCATTGCGGAAGGTCAGCCGCCCCTGAATCTGGCCGCCGATACAGCGCAGGGCCGCCGCCGCCAGAACCCCTTCGGGCGCGCCGCCGGATCCCATGTAAATATCGACGCTGGTTTCGGGGTTGGTGGTGTCGATCACGCCGGCGACATCGCCGTCGCCGATCAGCTTGACCCGGGCGCCGCAGCCGCGAATTTCCTGAATGATTTCCGCATGGCGCGGACGATCCAGCACGCAGACCAGAATATCGCTCACGGCGCAGCCTTTTTCCTCCGCCACCGCCTCGATATTCTCCGACGGCGTCTTGTCAAGATCAACAATGCCTTCGGAATAGCCCGGTCCCACGGCGATTTTATCCATATAAACATCCGGGGCATTGAGCATTTCGCCTTCTTCGGACAGCGCGATCACCGCCAGGGAATTCTGCATGGCCTTCGCCGCGATGGTCGTGCCTTCCAGCGGGTCGAGGGCGATATCCACCTTCGGGCCCTTGCCGGAGCCAACTTCCTCGCCAATGAAAAGCATCGGCGCCTCATCCCGCTCCCCCTCGCCGATGACGACGCGGCCGGTAATGTCCATCTTGTTGAGGGCGGTCCGCATGGCGTCCACAGCCGCAGCGTCGGCCGCTTTCTCATCCCCCTTGCCGACCAACTTGGCCGCAGCAACCGCCGCCGCCTCTGTCACCCGGACAAGATCCAATACCAGCAGACGATCCATATTTGATTCAAAGGACATCTATTTTTCCCTCTATAAATTTAAAAGACTTTTACCTATGTCTTCTTTTACAAATTCTCTATGCGGATTGCCAGCGCTTTATCGATTACCGAAGATAATCCGTTGATCTGATCCAGCGCATTCATCACTTTCTGTTCATGGGTGTCATGGGTCACCATGATAACATAAACACTGCCGTCCTGCTCGCTGCCCTTTTGCAGCATGACATGAAGCGAAACATCCTCATCCCGCAGCGCCGCGGTAATATCGGCGATAACCCCGGGTTTTTCCTCGACATGCAGGCGGATATAATAGGGTCCGACCCGATCGGAAATGCTGACCGGCCGGGCCTGCGCCATTTTATCCACCGGCACAAAGAAAGCCGCCCCGCCATGACCGCGGGCAATGTCGATAATATCGGCGACAACGGCCGAGGCCGTCGGCCCCTCGCCCGCGCCGCGACCTTCAAAAAAGGCCCGGTCAATGCTGTCGCCTTCGACGACGACCGCATTAAAGCCGTTATCGACATAGGCGATCGGTGTTTTCTGCGGCACAAGACAGGGGTGCACCCGCTGTTCCAGGCCCTTTTCCGACAGGCTTGAGATGCCCAGCAGCTTGATGCGGTAGCCCAGTTCCCGGGCATATTCGATGTCCACCAGCTTGATCCGGCGAATGCCTTCCATATAGACATTCTCAAAGTCGGTCCTGACGCCAAAGGCGACACTGCTCAGGATCGCCAGCTTGTGCCCGGCGTCGATGCCGTCCAGATCAAGGGACGGATCGGCTTCCAGATAACCGAGCAATTTGGTTTCCTCGAGAATTTCGCCGTAATCCTTGCCGGTGGCCTCCATCTGGGTCAGCATGTAATTGGTCGTGCCGTTGAGGATGCCGTAGACCTTGGTCAACCGGTTGGCGGCCAGCCCCTCGCCGATCGACTTGATGATCGGAATACCGCCGGCGACCGAAGCCTCGAACCTCAGGGCGACATTCCTGTCCTGCGAGACGGCGGCAAGTTCCGCCCCGTGATGGGCGATCAGCGCCTTGTTCGCCGTGACAAAGGATTTGCCCTGCGCCAGAGACTGCTGCGCCAGTTCCTTGGCCACCCCGTCAGAGCCGCCGATCAGCTCGACGACGATTTCCACATCATCCCGGCGGGCGAAATCCAGCGCATTGTCGACCCAGTCATAACCGGAAATATCAACGCCCCGGTCGCGGCTGCGATTGCTGGCGGAGACGGCGACAATCTCGATCCGCCGGCCGGTGCGGGCGGCGATCATATCCTTGTGGTTTTCGAGAATTTTCACCACGCCGACCCCGACCGTGCCCAGTCCGGCGATGGCGATTTTCAGGGGCGCGGCCTTATCGGGTTGTGTCATTGGTCTATTCCCTTCTTTAGCGCTTCGATCAAGTCCGGGCTGTCGGCCATGAATTTCTTGATGTTCCGGACCGCCTGGCGAATACGCTGTTCATTTTCGACCAGGGCGATGCGGACGAAACCCTCGCCATATTCGCCAAAGCCCTCGCCCGGGGAAACCGCCACATGGGCGTGTTTCAGCAATTGCTTGGAAAATTCCATCGATCCCAGGTCGCGCCAGATTTCCGGAATCCGGGTCCAGGCGAACATGGTCGCCGCCGGCGACGGGATTTGCCATCCGGCCTCGCCCAGCCCCTTGACCAGCACATCCCGGCGCGACTTGTACACCTCGCGGGCGTAATCAATATAATCCTGCGGACCGTTGAGCGCCGCGGTCGCCGCCACCTGGATCGGGGTGAAGGCGCCGTAATCGACATAGGATTTCATCCGGGTCAGGGCGGCGATCAGGTCCTTGTTTCCGACGGCGAATCCCATCCGCCAGCCGGCCATGGAATAGGTCTTGCTGAGCGAGGTGAATTCAATGGCGACATCCCTGGCGCCCGGCACTTCCAAAATAGACGGCGGCGGATTGTCATCAAAATAAATTTCCGCATAGGCCAGATCCGACAGGATATAGATCTCATGCTTGCGGGCGAAATCAACAATCTCCCGGTAGAAATCAAGATCGACCACCTCCGCCGTCGGATTGGACGGATAATTGATCACCAGCGCCAGGGGCTTCGGGATCGAATGCTTGACCGCATTATGCAGGCTGTCCATAAAATTCTGGCCGTCGCCGACCGGCAGGTGGCGGATCGTCGCCCCGGCGATGATAAAACCGAAATGATGGATCGGATAGCTGGGGTTGGGCACCAGGATCACGTCGCCCGGCGCGGTGATCGCCTGCGCCAGGTTCGCCAGCCCCTCCTTTGAGCCCAGCGTCACAATAGCTTCCGTTTCCGGGTCAATATCGACAGTGAAGCGCCGCTGGTAATAGGCGCTCAGGGCCTTGCGCAGCCCCGGAATGCCGCGCGAGGCGGAGTAACGATGCACTTTGGGATTTTTCAGCGTCTCCGTCAGCTTGTCCATGACATGCTGCGGCGGGGTCAGGTCCGGATTGCCCATGCCCAGATCAATAATGTCGGCGCCGGCCGCCCGTTCTTTGGCTTTCATGGCGTTCACTTCAGCAAAAACGTAGGGCGGCAATCGCTTGATCCGGTAAAAATCCTTTTCCATTTTATCCTCATGTCATCTTGTGGCCGGGACATCACTTGTGGCAAGTGACCCTGAAATCAATAATCTCCTCATTCAGGCCCTTCATTCGGGTGGACATTATGTAGCAGCAAACGAAAACAAAGGAAAACGCCTTTTTGGGCTTTTTATCAAAAAAACTGTCATATTTGGATCATGTTCATGGCATATTAGGACTTGAGAAAAAAAACATGGAGCGTGGGCATGAGCGAAGATAAAACTGAAATTGAACAATTTGCGGAAAATATCCGGGAGATGACCGCCGAATTTCAGAAAATGGCCCATGACTTTATGGACGCCCAGAGCGCCCGGATCTCGGACATCGAACATGACCCCATGCATATCGGCGAAACGCTGATTGAACTGACCAAATATTATTCGTCCCACCCGGAACAGCTGGTCGAAAAGCAAATGACCCTGTGGCAGGATTATATGACCCTGTGGCAGAATACCGCCAGCCGGATGATGGGCGATGACACGGCGCAACCGGTTATTGAGCCGGCAGAGGACGACCGCCGGTTCAAAGACAGGGAATGGCGGGAAAACCGCATCTTCGACCATATCAAGCAATCCTACCTGCTGACCTCCCGCTGGCTCGCCGACGCCGCCGATCAGATTCATCCCGAACAAAGTCATGAGAAGGACAAGATGAATTTCTTCACCCGGCAGTTCATCGAAGCCATGTCGCCGACCAATTTCGCCCTGACCAATCCGGAAGTGATCCGCGAAACCATGGAAAGCAAGGGGCAGAATCTGGTCCGGGGCCTTGAAAATATCATCCGCGACTATGACGCCGAAAAAGGCAAATTCACCGTCAGCATGACCGACAACACGAAATTCGAACCGGGAAAGAATGTCGCCGCGACCCCCGGCAAGGTGGTTTACCGCAATGAGCTGATCGAACTGATCCACTATAGCCCGACGACGGAAAAACAATATCAGAAGCCGCTTTTGATCGTGCCGCCGTGGATCAACAAATATTATATCCTCGACCTGCGGCCGGAAAACTCCCTCGTCAAATGGCTGACCGACAAGGGCTACAGCGTCTTCATCATCTCCTGGCGCAATCCCGACGCCGACATGGCGGAAATTGGCCTCGATGACTATATGCGCCTCGGCGTCCTCAGCGCCATTGACAAGGTCCGGGAAGCCACCGGCGAAGCAAAGATCAACACCGTCGGCTATTGCATCGGCGGCACCCTGCTCAGTTGCACGCTGGCCCATCTTGCAGCCCGGGGAGAGCTGGACCAGATCGGTTGCTCAACCTTTCTGGTGACCCAGGTTGATTTCAGCGAGGCCGGCGAACTGACCATTTTCGTTGATGAAAAGCAGATGACGGACATGGAGCAGACCATGGCGAAATATGGCTATCTCGACGGCCGCACCATGTCCAACACCTTCAACATGCTGCGCGCCAACGACCTGATCTGGTCCTTTATCATTCATAATTACCTGAAGGGCAAGGATCCGTTTCCCTTCGACCTGCTCTATTGGAATGCCGACAATACCCGGCTCACCCGCGCCTGCCACAGCCAGTATCTGAAGGATATGTATCTCAACAACAATCTGGTTAAACCGAGCGGGATCATCATGAACAACACGCCGCTCGACCTCGGCAAGGTCGATATTCCGACCTATATCCAGGCGGCCCAGAGCGATCATATCTGCCCGTGGAAATCGGTCTATAAGGACACGTGGAATTTTTCCGGCCCAAAACGCTTTATGCTCGCCGGGTCCGGCCATATCGCCGGCGTCGTCAATCCGCCCTCGGCCAAAAAATACAATCACTGGCTCAATGACGATCTGCCCCATGACCCGGAGGAATGGTTAGCCGGCGCCACCAGCAAGCCCGGCTCCTGGTGGGACGACTGGCATAAATGGCTGCGCGTCAAATCCGGCCCCAAGGTCCCGGCCCGCATCCCCGGCGACGGCCCGCTGGACGTCATAGAAGACGCGCCGGGCAGTTATGTCAAGGTGCGTTATTAAGCCTTGTTGACGATCCAGCCACCGCCAAGGACGCGGTCGCCGTCGTAGAATACGGCCGCCTGACCGGGGGAGATGCCCTGCTCCGGCGTATGGAGGGTGATGCGCGCCATGCCCGCGCCCGCACCCGCACCCGCCGTCAGAGTCGCCGGGACCGGCGGCCGGGTCGAGCGGACCTTGACCTCAATCGTCATGCCCTCGACCGGAATTTCCGTCTGGCCAAGCCAGTTGACTTCCTTCAGGACAAGCTCCGCAACGCCGAGCGCCTCTTTCGGGCCGACGATAACCTGCTTCCGCTCCGGATCGAGCCGGATGACATAGAGCGGATCACCGCCGCCAATGCCGAGCCCTTTGCGCTGGCCGATGGTGTAATGGATAATGCCCTTGTGATAGCCGATCACATCGCCGTTCAGATGGACGATCTCGCCCGCTTCCGACGCGCCGGGGCGCAAGCGTTCGATGACGCTGGCGTAATTGCCGTTCGGCACGAAACAGATGTCCTGGCTGTCGGGCTTATGGGCGACCTGAAGGCCGTATTTTTCGGCCAGCCGCCGCACATCGTCCTTTTCCATGCCGCCGAGGGGAAACCGCAGATAATCGAGCTGATCCTGGGTCGTAGCGAAAAGGAAATAGCTCTGGTCCCGGTTCTCATCGACCGCGCGATACATTTGCGCATGATCCGCATACAGCTTCTGCTGGACATAATGTCCGGTGGCCAGCACGTCCGCATCCAGATCGCGGGCCGTCGCCAGCAGATCCTTGAATTTCACTTCCTGATTGCAGCGCACACAGGGGATCGGCGTCTCGCCGCGGATATAGCTGTCGGCGAATTCCTCCATCACGCTGTCCTGAAAGCGGGTTTCATAATCCAGCACATAATGGGGAATGCCGATGGTGTCCGCCACCCGGCGCGCGTCATGAATATCCTGACCGGCGCAACAGGCGCCCTTTTTCTGCACCGCAATGCCATGATCATAAAGCTGGAGCGTGATGCCGACCACATCATAACCCTGATCCTTCAAGAGCGCCGCGACAACGGAACTGTCCACCCCGCCGGACATGGCGACAACAACGCGGGTATCGGCCGGGGCCTTGGCGATCCCTAAGGAGTTCAGGCCCGACAGGGAAGGATCGGCAATAAATTCTGTTTTCTCAGTCATAGGAGGCAAATATAGCATAAATGCCGCGACTTCAAGAGCGGAAAGCGTTCCTGGTCCTAAACGCCTAAATAAATTTCAACAGCGACAGATTGGTCAATTCGCTGGAAATCTTGTAAGAGGCTTCAAGCGCCACCTTGTCGTTATTCAGCCGGGTGACCGCTTCCGCCACATTGACATCCTCAATATCCGAAATAAAAACCTCGAGGAAGGCTTCCTGATTTTCATGTTCGCGGATAAAGCCGTCGACATGTTGCTGGCGGGTGCCGTTGCGGGCGACCATGACCCGCAAATCCTCCAGCGCGCTGTCCAGATTGGCCATTTCCCCTTTCAGGAAGGCGATCTGCGCCGTGTCCAGTTGTCCGGACAGGGGACCGAACGGCCCGGCGTTATAATCGGCGATATTCTTGAAGGACTGAAAGACGGTCTGCGCCACCTCATCGGCCAGAAGGCCATATTCCATCTGGGTGTTCTGACCAACCTTGGCCGTCGGCCGCCGCTGGTCATTTTCAAACAGGTCCGCCACCGCCGGCGCCGCCACGAGGTCGGCAATGGTCTTGCCGGTGACCGGTTCCGTATTAGTCCGGGCTCCGCTGAAGACATAAACCCCGCCGATATTCGTATTCAGGGCGCTGACCATGGCCGTAAAGGATTCGGCCATTACTTCATTGAGGGCCAGGGTTTCCTCCTGGGCAATGGCTTCCAGCATCGTGTCGCGGACGTTTTCCGCATTGGTCACCATTGTTTCCAGCTGAATATTATTGGTGCGCAGGGACCGTTCCACATAATTGGCGGCCCGAAGATAGCCCTTGGTCTGATCAAAAACGGTTTTAGCCCCCAGCAGGGTCGAGGTCTCGCTGGCGAACCCGCTGTAATATTCTTCTTTCTTTCCGGTGGTAATCTGGGTCTGGTCCCTGAACAGCCGGGACTGGTTGTTCAGTAAACTGCTCAGCATGACCTGTTGATGTCCGAAACTTGATACCCGTGTCATTTGCTATCCTGTCTGTCTCTATGCCATTTTCCGGTCGGGAACCTGGCCCTAAGTAATCTGTAAAATCGCGTCAAACATATCCTTGGCCGTGCTCAGCAGCCGGGCCGAAGCCGAATAGGCATTCTGGTAAATCACCATATTGCCCAGTTCCTCATCCAGATTGACGCCGGAAACATCCGTTGATTTCCGCGTCAGTTCCTCACTCAGGGCCTGATTGTCCGATTTGTAATTATCCGCCAGGGCCGACCGCAGCCCCAGATCGGCAAGAAGGTTTGCGCTATATTGGGACAAGGTCACCGTCGTCGCGCTCAATCCACCTGCTTTCCCGTAAAGGCGCGGGATATTTTCCAGTTCCTTCAACGCCAGCGCGCCGCTCTGGTCGCCGATGCTGAGAGCGTTCGCGCCGGCCAGCGCCGTTTGATCAAGCCGCGCCAGCGCCATCTGGCTTGGATTACTGTCGATGACCTGACTGACTTTCAGATCGACGGCGCTGTCCATGCGGAAACTGTCGCCGATGCCGAAAAAGGCCGACAAAGGCACGCCGGTCGTCCCACGCGCCGTATTATCGGTCTTGACATGCATTTTCAGTTCCCCGACGCCGGGCTTTGGCGTCGCCACCAGTTCACCGCTTGAAGTTAATGAAAATACGGCATAGGTATTGAGCGGACTGCCGTTCAACTGGGTGATCAGGTCATTAAAGCTGGTCCCGCCAATGGTCAGGGTAAAATCGCTGAGCTTGACGCCGTTTATGTCGTTGAGTTCCAGAACCATGCTGTCGCCGGCCGCGAAGCCGTGATTGTCGGTTCCCGCGACCCCGGTCTGATAATGGGACGGCGTCCGGGCCTCCACCAGGTTGTTCATGCCGAAAAAATGCGAAAAACCGCGCCCGGCCCGGCTGCTTTCATTGCCGCTAACCTGAGAGATGGAAACCCCGTCCGCCGGGTTGGTCGCGCTCAGGGACATAACCCCGTTGGCGAAGGTCATCGTTCCCGTCCCGCCAAGGCCGGCATTGACCGCGGCGACCACGTCATTGATTGTCGGTCCGGTCACGCCGAAATCAATATTGACCTTTGACACCAGATTGCCCGCCGTATCGGTGACCGCGAAAACCGCCTCGCCGGTGAAATTGTGATTGTCCGCGCCCAGAAGTCCGCTGTTGATCCCGGTCAGGGAATTTGGCGCGGGGACGGCGGAGTTCATATTGTGAACCCGGTTCAGTTCATCGGCGAAACCGGCGGACAGGCTGCCCAGTTGCAGGGCGATTTCCGGCAGATCCTTGTCCCGGAGATTGAGCAGCCCCTTCAGTTCACCGGATGTCAGTTCCCCGTCAAGATACTGGTTGCTCGGCCGGATGGCCCCGGTCACGCCGTCCACCTGATGCACGGTAATCTGCGGAAAGGGCGTCGAGGAGGTCACCGATCCGGGCGGCGAATATTGCAGCACGCTGCGCGACGCCCCGACAAGGGCAATGCCGGAAGACGTGGAAACCTGAACGCTGTTGTTCCCGGTGTCGATAATATTCAGGTCGACAATCTCTGACAGTTCGGTCAGGGCCTGCGCCCGCTTTTCAATCAGCATCCCGGGTTCGCCGCCGGTCAGTGTTTCCTTGATAATCAGCGGATTGAGGCTTTCGATCCGCTGGGTCAGCGCATTGACCCGTTCGATTTTTTCGGAAATCTGGTTGCTGGCGTCAAGGCGCATATCCTGAATATTGGCCGCCAGGGATCCCACTTCCGCGCCGAACTGGTTGATCGACGACAGGGTGCTTTCCTTCAGGATGGAAGACAGCGGATTGAGCGCCACTTCCGAAATGGAGTTGAAAACCTGATCAATGCGGCCCGACAGGGAATTATTCTGATCCGGCCGACCGAGCAGGGACTGTATCCGGCTGTGATAGGCGCTTTCCACTTCATAGCGGGAGAAATCCGCATTGGCGTCATAATTCGCCTTGACCAGGAATTTATCGACGACACGGTCAATGCCGGCAATCTTCACCCCGCCGGGCGTCGCGCCATTGATAATGGCTTCCTGGCGGATCACCTGACGGGCGTATCCCGGCGTATTGATATTGGCGATATTGTTTGATGTGGTCCTCAACGCGGCCTGATTGGTGAAAAGTCCGGTCAGGGAATTATTGATAATGGCGTTAATCGACATGCGCTTCCTTTCCGTTTGTCACACAGACCTGAATAGGCAAGGCTTGCCCAAGCGGGTAAAAACGCCCCCCTCGAACCGGAAGATCCTTCACATATTTCGTCAAATCCGCCATATCCTTTTCCTTACTTAAGGCATTGAAAAACTTTTACGAATTCCTTAATCAACTTCTTTGTTAAAGGCCGCGGGCCGTAAAATGCCCATGCGCTTCAAAATATATAATGCAAGGTTGGGGCCAATTCTTCGGCAGGCGGCAAAAGCCCAGCGCCGGTTCATTCTGCCGATCAGCAATAATTACCCTGAAACATCCGGAAATATTTTCCCGATCGCCGACATAATTCTTTTAGGCCAACAAAATTTATCTCTTATTTTCAGTGGCCTACCATATTTTTTAAAAACTGGCCCGCTAATTGCTTGGGTATATGGCGAACTATTGTGCTGTTTTTGGAAATATGGAAAATTATGACTGTTACCTCTGACCTTTTCTTGTCCATGCCCAACACGGCCCCTGCGGGCGGCCGCAGCGGCAACAGGTCTGTCGGAAATCATCGCGTCCCGGACAACAGCTCCCCCGCCCCGTCCGCCGCACCGGAAACCAGCGAAAACACGTTTAAAAATCATCTGGCTGAGGAAACACAAAAGGCCGCTTCCCAAAATAACAACACAGCAAAAACCCGGCCGGCGCCGGATCAGACGGCGACTTCAGAACCGTCCCAGTCATTACAGGCAAGCCCGCCGCCAAATCAGAATAACATGGGCCAGAATAACGTGGGCCAGAATGATAAGGACGCGTCAACAGCAAAAGCCCCCGCAGCGGATAATAATATTATAGCCGCGGCCCAGGACGGCGAAGCGGCGACTGCCGATGCCGCTCTCCCCCAGCCCGCAGCGGATCAGCCCCGGGAAACGGCGAAGACACCTTCAGACAAGAACCTGTTCACACAGCGGGGCCATGGCGGAGACGATCAGCCGTTGACGGATCCGGCCCCTGAAACACAATCAGCTTCTTCCGCCGCTCAGGGCGATTATTACCTGTCGCCTGAAGAAGCGGAAAAGGCTTTTAATTTTGCGGGCGACGGGAAACCGGCACAGGATGGACAGGATGGACAGGATACGCCAGAGAAGCCAGGACAGAAGCAAGCGGTTCAATCACGTCAGGCGGCAACCGAGGTAGCCGCCAACGCCGAATCCAACCTGAAAACCGGCTCCGGCATGGATCAGACCGGACAGCCCGCCGTCCAGACTGTTGAAGGCGATCCCGTTGCCGATGAGCCCATTGTCACGGACAACAGAGAACCCGCCCCGGACAGGGCCATAACCGCGGAAACGCCCGGCAAGGCGGCGGAAGAACCCGGCGCGCAACCCGCAGACTCCGCCGATACCGCCCCGAATCCCGTCGCTGGAGAAATTCCGAAAGGGACAAAAGCCGCCACCGATGACGCAGCCGCCGGCGATCTGGTGAAAAATGCCGCGACACGCCCGTCCGCGCAAAGCGCCCCCGAAGCGACGCCGGCAACCGCCTCCCAGGCCACCGCGCCGGTCACTGAACCACGAATCACCACGCCGGAACAACAATCGGCGCAACAGGCTGCAGCCGCCGCAACCCAACCTGTTCGCCAGACTCCGGCAGAAGCCGACAAGAGCCTGAAAGACGCGGATAAAAAACCGACCCGGGTGGAAAATGCCGCCGCCGTCGCCCATCGAAACAATATTAAAGGCCCTGAACAGGCGTCGAGTGAGGGCGGCGCTTCCCGAAATTCAACCGGCGGCGGTCAGGATACGGCTACCGCACAGCAGGCACAGCAACCCAAGGCCCCCGCCGCAGGTCAGCCGACCGACAACCGGCCGCTCATCGCGCCTTTCCTGTCGGATGCGGGCCAGACCTTGACCGGCGGGGAAAATAAACCGCTGATAGTGACCAGCCTGCCCCATACGGGACTGCTGTCTGTACAGGAAGTCAGCCAGCCCGGCAGCGCGACACCCCACATAAAACCGGCCCTGCCCCCGGTGACCCCGCAAATGGTCAGCAATCAGATCAGCATCACTCTCGCCAAACATGCCGGGACGGGACAGAACAGTTTCCGGGTCAGCCTTCAGCCCGCCGAACTCGGCCAGGTCGACATCCGGATGGATTTCCACGCTGACGGTAAAATGCACGCCACGGTTACCGTTGACAATGAACGCACCCTGAATTTGCTGCAACGGGATCAGGGGGCGCTGGAAAAAGCCCTGGAGAACGCCGGTTTCGACAGCGGCGGCAATAATCTGAATTTTTCCCTGAAAAAGCAGCCGCAGGGACAGCCTGACGCCCGCTTTGCCCAGACGCCGTCCGGTGAAGCGGACAACGAAATGACGAACTATATGCCCGACAGTATTATCGGCCGGCAAGAAATGAAAGTCACATATTCAGACAATGTGCTGGATATAAATATTTAGACCAAGGACACTTAAATGGAAGTCAATGCAGCCACCGCAGGCGCGGCCTCAGAGGCCACCCGCAGCCAGACGAAACTGGCGGATGATTTTGACCAGTTCCTGAAACTGTTGACCACGCAACTGCAATATCAGGATCCGCTGGACCCGATGGACTCCGGCGAATTCACCAACCAGCTGGTTTCCTTCACCGAGGTTGAGCAATCGATCGCCACCAACAAGAATCTGGAAAATCTGATCAGCCAGACCCAGAATGCCGCCATGTCTAACGCCGTCGGCTATCTGGGCAATGAAATCACCATCGAAACCGATCGCGCCGGCCTCCGGGACGGCAAGGCGAAATGGGAATATGGCTTACAGTCAAATGCCGAGGAAACCAAACTTACGGTCAAGGATTCCTCCGGCAAAATCCTCTATGAGGGGATCGGCGAAAACAAGGCCGGATTGCATGATTTTACCTGGGATGCGCCGGCGGATACGCCGGACGGCATTTATCAACTGACCATTGAAGCCGAAACCGCCAACGGCGCCGAGGTTCAGACCGCCGTCTATTCCAAGGGCACCGTGGAAAGCATCGAAGTACTGAATGGAGAAGTTAATCTGTCCGTCAACGGGATTTTGACCCCCACCACGAACATCCAGGCCGTCAAGCCTGTCAAACCTGGCGCAGAAGACGTCAGTTAAGTCGCGTAAACCGCACTCATAATATGGATTTAACACGCCGGCAGCTCATTTCACCGGCAAACATGAAGGAGTAACGACATGAGTCTTTACGCATCATTATTTTCCGGGGTATCCGGGCTCGGCGCCTACAGCTCCGCCCTCGGCATGATCTCGGATAACATCGCCAACCTGAATACGGTCGGTTATAAGGAAACCCGGGCCAGCTTCTCAACGCTGGTGACGGAAACCCGGTCGGCGACGTCTTATTCCCCGGGCGGGGTTCAGGCGCTGCCGCAAAATCTGATCAGCCGTCAGGGCCTGTTGCAATCCTCCTCATCACCAACGGATCTCAGCATCGACGGCGCCGGTTTCTTTGTCGTTTCCACCAAAGGGGAGCCTGTGAACCAGGATACCGAAATCAGCTTCACCCGGGCCGGGTCCTTCAGCCCTGATTCCTCGGGCTTTCTCAAAAACACCGCCGGATTTTACCTGATGGGGGTTCCCCTTGATAACAACGGCAACCCGCCGATCAATCTGGTGAAGACGGAATTGCAACCGATCAATGTCGCCGACCTGACCAGCACCGCCGAAGCGACCACAAGCGTCACAGTTCGCGCCAACCTGCAATCCTCGCAGGCGACGAATGCGGCCATCGGCACCTATAACGCCGCCAATAAAGCCAATAACATGGCGGGTTACGCGGCGGACGTCGCCAACGGCATTATTCCGCCCGCCCAGGGCATCAAGCCTGATTTCCAGACCAATATCCAGGTGTTCGACGCCCGCGGCGGTGTCCATACCGTGACCATCGCCGCCTTGAAGTCCGCCACCGATAATGAGTGGAATATGGAAATTTTTGTCGATCCGCCTGGCGACATCACCACCCTTCCCGCGCCATTGGACGGCACGGGACAGATCGCCGCCGGAACCATCGCCTTTAACGGTGACGGCACCCTGGACGTCGCCAATACCACCGCCGCCCTGCTCAACCCGATGACGGTCAACTGGTCCGGCGGCGCCGCCCCGGGACAGATTACCTTTGATCTCGGCGCCGACGGCCTCAGCGACGGCATGACGCAGTTCGCCGGCAAATCCACCATCATCTCCTCCAACTCCAACGGCGCCACATTCGGCAACGTCATCGGGGTCTCCATTGACACCGAAGGGATTGTCAGCGCCCTGTTCAGCAACGGCCTGGCCAAAAAGGTATACCAGTTGCCGATTTCCACCTTCCAGAATCCGGACGGACTGACCCGGCGTCAGGGCAACTCCTATACCGTATCTGACCAGTCCGGCAGCCTGAACCTCAAATATGCCGGGATCGGCGGCGCCGGATTTGTCGCGCCGCAAACTTTGGAAGCGTCGACCGTTGACCTGGCCGGTGAATTCACCAACCTGATCACCATTCAAAGAGCCTTCTCGGCCAGCACCAAGATCATCACCACCGCCGATGAGATGCTGAATGAATTGAATAGTGTAAAACGCTAATATATCAAATAGTTACACATTGAGCCATCTGTATTTTTTACAGGTGGCTCAATTGTTTCGCCCCCCGGCAAAGCTGATCGGTAAAAATTTTATCAATCGTTTATTCCAAATTAACCTCATTCCTTAGGCTTTTTTTAAAGGCTTTTGATTAATCTGGGCATTACATAAAATGTTACCGGAGATTAGTGCATAATGAGTAGAACAGAAAACATGTCAGCTTCGCCAGTATTGGGGCCGACAGGAGAACCATTAACGTTAGAGGATCTCCCCCCTTCCAATACAAAACGGTGGGTTGTTCGCCGCAAAGCGGAAGTGGTTGCCGCTGTCAGAGGCGGGCTGCTCTCCCTCGAAGACGCCTGTAAAAAATATACGCTATCCGTGGAAGAATTTTTATCGTGGCAGCGCGCCATTGATAAGGACGGCCTGCTGGGGTTGCGGGTCACCCGCGTACAGGATTATCGGGGAAATCTGTCCGGCGGTTTTGACAATTAGGTCGTAAACTCATAAATATAAGGTCACGACCTCATATCGCCCGTTAACGGCATGCGATTAAATAGATATAACATTAACCATGGGAAGTGATTCTCATGGTTAATTTTTTTTGCACCCCTCCAATCGGGGCGTTTTTGACCATATATACTATATATAGTATAATAATGCGCACTAAGCACCAGTGCTGGTTCCCTAGGAAAAGCTTATTTTTTGGGATGTCAATATTTTTTTTCGCATAACTAGGCAAAATTTGCCTACCATTAACGTCTTATTTACTTAATAATCTGTACCCTACTGACAAAGGTTGAAGAATGTCGACCCATCACCGATTTTGAGATTTTAATTTATATACATAAAAATAAATCACAGGAAGTAACGTCGTGAATGGCTTAGCCGAATTTTTCAGAACCTTGGGCCCCGCCCGCCTTGCCGCGATGGCGACCGTCGCCGCGATAACGATTGGATTTTTCATTTTCCTTTCGATCCGTTTATCGACGCCGAACATGTCTTTGTTGTTTAGCGGGCTCGATCTCGCCGATTCCGCCAAAATCGTCCAGAGTCTGGAAGCCCAGGCGATCCCCTACAAGCTTGTCGGCGACGGCAGCACCATACTGGTGCCGGAAAACCAGGTGAACAGAATACGGATTTCCGTTGCCGAACAGGGACTCGCCAGCGGCGGTTCCGTCGGCAATGAAATCTTTGATCGCGGCGATTCCCTCGGCGCGACAAGTTTTGTCCAGAATATCAACCGCCTGCGCGCCCTGGAGGGCGAACTGGCCCGAACCATTCAATCCATAGAAAAGGTCACCAGCGCCCGCATTCATCTCGTCCTGCCGCAAAGGCGCCTGTTCAGCAATGAAACCCGCCAGGCCACGGCCAGCATTTTTATCAAGACCGCCGCCAGCCGCCTGTCCCGCAACCAGGTAACCGCCATACAGAATCTTGTTTCGGCGGCGGTGCCGGACCTGCAGCCAGAACGCATTTCCATTGTCGATCAAAAGGGCTCCCTGCTGGCCCGGGGCTCCTCGGAGGATGCGACGTCCCTGCTCGCCCTTTCCCTTGAAGAAAAGAAAATATCCCTGGAAAACCGGCTGCGCGGGCAGATTGAAACCCTGCTCGAAAAAACCGTCGGCCTGGGCAAGGTGCGGGCGGAAGTCAGCGCCGAACTCGATCTCAACCGCATTACCAGCAATTCGGAAATCTATGACCCTGACGGCCAGGTGGTCCTGTCCGAATCCAACAAGGAAAAAATCAGCAACAACCGGGAAAATGCCGACGACAACAGCGTTTCCATCAACAATAATCTGCCCGGTCAGGACCAGGCCGCGCCACAGGAAACGGCGATCAAGGCCCAGTCCAGCGATTCAAACACGGAAAGCCTGATCAATTATCAGAACTCCAAGACGATTCGCACCCAGATCCATGAGGCCGGAACGGTGAAGAAAATCTCTGTGGCGGTTCTGGTGGACGGCGCCTATCAGGCGGGCGCGGACGGCGGCGCCCCGGCCTATCAGCCGCGCAGCGCCGAAGACCTCGCCAAACTGGAGGAACTGGTCAAATCGACGATCGGATATGACGCCGAGCGCGGCGACACCGTTCAAATCGTCAATATGCAGTTTGCCGCTGTCGATTATGGTGAGGAGGCCGTCGAACAGGGCCTGTTCGATTTCACCAAGGCGGACATCATGCGCTTCATCGAATTGGGCGGCCTGGTGCTGATCGGCCTGCTGGTTGTCTTTTTCGCCCTGCGGCCGCTGATCAAATTCCTGACCGCGCCGCCGACACATTACGCCCCGCAGACCGCCGCCCTCGAAGGCGGCGCACAGGCCCAGTTGCCGCCTGGCCAGGCGCAGCAGCAGGCCGCCCTGGCGGCGCCGGCGAATAGTTCGGGGCCCAAGGAAATTTCCCTGGTTGATGAACATGGCAAACAGCTCTCCTCGCGCGAGATCAAGAGCAAAGCCGGCATTGATTCCGCCATCGACGTTGCCGCCGTCGAAGGCAAAATACAAGCCACTGCCCTGAAGAAAGTCGGGGAACTGGTTGAACGACATCCGGAAGAATCCGTCGCTGTCGTCAGAGGTTGGTTATACGGATAATATGAAATGAGTGGTGGAAAAATAACCCGCGTATCAGACCTGTCGAGCGCCGATAAGGCGGCGGCCCTGATGCTGGCCCTCGGCGAAGAAAACGGCGCCCTGATCTGGAACCTGCTTGATGACGAAGAGGTCAAGGAACTGTCGCTCGCCATGTCGTCCCTCGGCGCCGTTAATTCGGAAGTCATTGAGGAGCTTTTCCTGGATTTCGCCAATGGCGTCTCCTCTGTCGGTTCGCTGACCGGCAATTTCGACAATACGGAACGATTGCTCAACAAAATGCTGCCCGGGGACCGGGTAAGCCAGATCATGGAGGAAATTCGCGGCCCGGCGGGGCGAACCATGTGGGACAAGCTGGGCAATGTCAATGAGGTGGTGCTGGCCACTTACCTCAAAAATGAATATCCGCAAACGGTTTCCGTGGTTCTGTCAAAAATCAAGCCGGAACATGCGGCGGCGGTGTTGAGCGTCCTGCCCGACGAATTCGCCATGGAAGTGGTGCAGCGCATGTTGCGCATGGAGCCGGTGCAGAAGGATATTCTCGACAAGGTGGAACAGACCCTGCGCACTGAATTCATGAATAACCTGGCCAAGACCAGCCGCAAGGACAGCCATGAAACCATCGCCGAGATTTTCAATTATCTCGACCGGTCATCGGAAACCCGGTTCCTGACCGCCCTTGAGGATAAAAACCGCGAAAGCGCCGAAAAAATCCGCGCCCTGATGTTCACCTTTGAAGACCTGCAGTCCCTTGATCCCACAGGGGTTCAAACCCTGTTGCGCAGCATTGACAAGGACCGGCTCGGCATCGCCATGAAAGGGGCGTCGGATAAAATCCGCGACCTGTTCTTCAGTAATATGTCCGAGCGGGCCGCCAAAATCCTCAAAGAGGATATGGAGGCCCTCGGCCCGGTGCGCCTGAAGGATGTGGATGAGGCACAGATGGAAATTGTCACGGTGGCCAAGGATCTGGCCGACAGCGGCGAAATTGTCCTCAATGACTCAAGAAATGAAGATGAATTGATTTATTAGGTTCAGTATTCGGCAAATTCAGCAACAGGCAACACTGGCGGGAAACAGAATATGACAGCAGTCAAATTTACGTTCGACGATGATTTTGAAGGCGAGACCGGCGCCCCGGCGTTACGCAAGGACAAGCTGGAGGATATTCAGGCCGCCGCCTTCGCCGAAGGACGGGAAGCCGGCCAGGCGGAAATCATGAATAGCCTGGAGCAAAGCTGTGAATCCCTGTTGCAAAATATCGCCCTGGCGACGCAAAACCTGCAAATGCGCCAGGACGAGCAGATTGCCCTGATGAATAAGGAAGCCGCCAAACTGACCCACGCCATTATTGAGAAACTGGCCCCGGCCCTCGTCGACCAGACCCCCCTGGCGGAAATTGAATTGCTGATCAATCAATGCCTGAAAAACAGCCCCCTTGAGCCGCGGCTCGTCATCCGGGTCGATGACGCTATTCTGCCCGCCCTTGAGGAAAAAATCGACGTGATGGCGCAAGCCAGCGGTTTTCCGGGAAAAATCATCCTGATCAACGAACCGATGGCCCATATCAGCGACTGCCGGGTTGAATGGGCCAACGGCGGGGCGGAGCGCAATTTCAGCAAACTGCTCGAAACCATTGAAAGCACCTTGCAGCTTTTTATTGATGCGCCGGAAAACCCGGCCTCAGCCCCCGAAGGACAAGGCAATGCGGAAAGCGGGACAATATCCGAGTTGATAACCCGTTGATCATGACCGCGCAAGCGCGCGCAACCAGCGGCGGGAAATCGCGAATAAGGCCATTGAACGCTTTCAGGAACAGGAAAATGCGGTTAAATATGGTTAATACAGCAACCGGTCATAGGAAAAATTATTCCGTATAATGGCTTATGACAAGAAAATATTAAGGGCTAGCAGCTAATGTCAGATACAGAAAATATGGATTGGCAGGAATTGGATCAAAACGGATCTGCGGATGACATGAATGAACAGTCGCAGGCCGCCGATGAAATGCCGGAAGGCTCCGGTGACCTGGAAACGGTTTTCGACGTGCCGGTGAAAGTCTCGGCGGTATTAGGGAAAACCAACCTGACCGTAAGCCAGTTGCTCAAACTTGGCTCCGGTTCCGTCGTTGAACTGGATCGAAAAGTCGGCGAAGCCATCGATATTTACGTAAACAACAGGCTCGTCGCCCGTGGAGAAGTCGTGCTGCTGGAAGATAAACTCGGCATCACGATGACAGAGATCATTAAAGGTGACGAATAATATCGGAACTTTAATATGGGAATAACAAAGTGATTACACTCCTTGGAATTGTTTTTGGATTTGCGTTAATCATTTCCGCCATGGTCGTTGGCGGGTCGCCCCTGGACTTCGTCAATCTGCCCTCCATTTTCATCGTGCTGGGCGGCACCGTCGCCATCACCATCGTCAGTTTCTCCCTGAAGGAACTGATGCAGATTCCCGCCGCCCTGTGGCGCATGATGTCCTATACCCCCCATGATCCCCGGGAAGTCGGCGTCACCATGATTCAAATTGCCGAAAAGGCCCGCGCCGGCGGCATTATTTCCCTCGAGCAGGTCGCCAAATCCTTCAATGACGAACCCTTCCTCAAAAAAGGACTCGACCTGACCGTTGACGGCACCCCGTCCGACGATGTGGAAAAAATTCTCAAGCAAGAAATCTACTCCACCTCATCCATTCAATCAAAAAGCGTCGACCTTCTGCGCCGTTCGGCCGAGGTCGCCCCGGCGATGGGCCTGATCGGCACCCTGGTTGGCCTGGTGCAGATGCTGGGCAATCTCAGCGACCCCAGCACCATCGGCCCCGCGATGGCCGTCGCGCTGCTGACGACATTTTACGGCGCCATCATGGCCCATATGGTTCTGGTGCCCCTGGCCACCAAGGCGGAAAGAAATTCCCACAATGAATCGACCCTCAATCTTCTGTATCTGACCGGGGTGATCTCCATCGGCCGGGAAGAAAACCCGCGCCGCCTCGAAATGCAGCTCAACGCCATGCTGCCGCAAACAAGCCGGATCAGCTATTATGATTAATATTACAGGAATTTATCCATGCGACTGATTATTGTTGGCTCCCTTGAGGGGCAGCTCAGCAAGGCATCCCAGATTGCCCTCAACAACGGCGCCAAGGTCATCCATGCCCCCGACGAGGCGGCGGCCCTGAACCTGATCCGCAGCAAAGGCGCCGATCTGTTGATGATTGACGTCAAATGCGACATCAAGGGGCTTCTGGAACAACTGGCGTCCGAGCATATCTCGACCCCGGCCGTCGCCTGTGGCGTCGGATCAAATTCCGACAAGGCTGTCGCGGCGATCCGCGCCGGGGCCAAGGAATATATCCCCCTGCCGCCGGACCCGGATCTGATCGCCGCCGTGCTGACCGCCATTTCCGATGACGAGCATGAATTCATCTATCGCGACCGCAACATGATTCAGGTGGTCAAGCTCGCCGACCAGGTCGCCGCCAGCGAAGCCAGCATCATGATCACCGGCGACAGCGGCACCGGCAAGGAAGTCATGGCGCGCCATGTCCATAACAAAAGCCGCCGCCGCAACAAGCCCTTCATTGCGGTCAATTGCGCCGCCATTCCGGACAACCTGCTGGAAAGCGAGCTTTTCGGCCATGAAAAGGGCGCCTTTACCGGCGCCGTCGCCCGACGGGTCGGCAAATTCGAGGAAGCCAACGGCGGGACCCTGCTGCTTGATGAAATCAGCGAAATGGATGTTCGCCTGCAGGCCAAACTGCTCCGCGTCGTCCAGGAGCGGGAAGTGGACCGGGTCGGCGGCTCCGGCGCGGTCAAGGTTGACATCCGGATTATCGCCACATCCAACCGGGACATGCAAAAAGAAGTCAAGGAGGGCAATTTCCGCGAAGACCTGCTTTTCCGCCTCAATGTGGTCAATCTGAATATTCCGCCCCTGCGCGACAGGACGGAGGATATTCGCGCCCTGTGCAAGCATTTCGGCCGAAAATATGCCGATTTTAACGGCCTGCCCCATAAAAATATTTCCGACAACGCCATGAAGGTGCTGATCAATCACAGCTGGCCAGGCAACGTCCGGGAACTGGAAAACACCCTGCATCGGGCGGTTCTGTTGACCGCGGGCGATGAAATTACCGCTTCTGATATTGTTCTGCCCGATGGCCGGCCTCATCTGGATATTCAATCGGGGTCGTCGATCGACACCATAAATACGCCGGAGGGAACCGAGCCGCTCGCCGCCGCCTCCCTGATCGGACGCACGGTGGCCGATGTGGAAAAGGACCTGATCATCGACACCCTGAAACATTGCCTGGGCAACCGGACCCATGCCGCCAATATTCTGGGCATTTCAATCCGCACGCTGCGCAACAAGCTGAACCAGTATATGTCTGACGGGGTAAATGTTCCGGGCCCCGGAACGCCGCCGACAATGAATTTATAATATCGTGAATTCAGAATGACGATGAACAGGAAAACTTTAGGAAGATCAAACCGCCTATGAGTGACACGGCCGCCAATATCGCCTCCAGGAACTCAAGCGTTCTTGACCATCTCGCCCGACGGTCTGACATCATCATGGCCATGGGCGTGGTGCTGATCCTGGTTATTCTGTTCCTGCCGATGCCGCCGTGGCTGCTGGATATGACGCTGGCGATTTCCTTTACCTTTTCCGTCATGGTGCTGATGACCTGCCTGTTCATTCGCACGCCGCTCGAATTCAACTCCTTCCCGGCGGTGCTTTTGCTCGCGACCATGCTGCGGCTGGCCCTCAACGTCGCCTCGACCCGGCTGATCCTGTCCAATGGCCACACAGGGCCCTCGGCGGCGGGGCATGTGATCGAAGCCTTCGGCAATTTCGTCATGGGCGGCAATTTCGTCATCGGCATCATCGTCTTCGCCGTGCTGCTGATTGTCAATTTCATGGTGATCACCAAAGGCTCCGGCCGCATCGCCGAGGTCGCCGCCCGCTTCAGCCTTGACGCCATGCCCGGCAAACAGATGGCCATCGACGCCGATCTGTCCTCCGGCCTGATTGATGAGAATGAAGCCCGGGCCCGCCGCAAAAACCTCGAAGACGAAAGCACCTTTTTCGGCGCCATGGACGGGGCGGCCAAATATGTCCGCGGTGACGCCGTCGCCGGCTTGCTGATTACCTTCATCAATATCATCGCCGGCATGATCATCGGCGTCGCCCAGAACGGCATGACCTTCACCGGCGCCGCCAATACCTATACCCTGCTGACGGTCGGCGACGGCCTGGTCAGCCAGATCCCGGCCCTGATCGTCTCGACCGCCGCCGGCCTGCTGGTGACCAAGGCGGGACTGACCGGCCGCACCGATCAGGCGCTGTTCAGCCAGTTCAGCTATTACCCCCGGGCGATCGGCGTCAGTTCCGGCCTTCTGGTCTGCCTGTCGCTGCTGCCGGGGATTCCCTTCCTTCCCTTCGCCTCTCTGGCCGCCCTGCTCGGCATCACCACCGTCGCCCTGACCCGTCAGCAGGCGGAACGGGAGGACGCCAGGCTGCAGGCCATTGAGCAGGAGGAGGAAAAGGTCGAACATGTGGAAGAGCCGATCACCACCGCCCTGACCATTGACCCGATCCGCCTCGAACTGGGCTATGGCCTGTTGCCGCTGATCAATGACGATTCCGGCATCCGGCTGACCGATCAGATCAAGGCCCTGCGCCGGCAGATGGCGACCGATATGGGCTTTGTCATGCCGTCGGTCCGGATACTGGACAACATGCAGCTCGCCGCCAACAGTTATGTCATCCGGCTCAAGGAAACCGACGCCGGCAGCGGCGACATCCGGCCCAACATGTTGCTGGTCATGGATCCGCGCGGCGAGCCCGTCGCCCTGCCCGGCGAGGAAACCCTGGAGCCCGCCTTCAAACTGCCGGCGACCTGGGTTGAGAAAAGCCTGAAGGAAGAGGCGTCTTTCCGGGGCTATACCGTGGTCGACGCGGCGACGGTCATCACAACCCACCTGACCGAAGTGATCAAGGATAACATGCCGGAACTGCTGTCCTATGCCGAAGTCAAGAAACTGCTGGACGATCTGGCGCAGGAGCATCAGAAACTGGTCGCCGACCTGATTCCGACCCTGATCACCCAGAGCGGCGTCCAGCGGGTGTTGCAGAATCTGCTCAGCGAGCGGATTTCGATCCGCGATCTGCCGACCATTCTGGAGGGCATCGCCGAGGCCTGCGGCTATACCCAGAATATCGTCATGATTACCGAACATACCCGGACCCGGCTCGCCCGGCAGATCAGTTTCGAGAATGCCGACCAGAACGGCGCGATTCCGATCATCGTCATGTCGCCGGAATGGGAGCAGGCTTTTATGGAATCCCTTGTCGGGGGCGGTGAGGAAAAACAGCTGGCCATGGCGCCGAGCCAGTTACAGGAATTCATCGGCCTGGTGCGCATGACCTTTGAGGATCAGGCCCACGCCGGGGAACTGCCCGTCCTGCTGACCAGCCCCATGGTGCGGCCTTATGTCCGCTCAATCGTTGAACGATTCCGGCCGGCGACAATCGTCATGTCGCAAAATGAGGTGCATCCAAAAGTCAAGATCAGGACGCTTGGGCAAATTTAGGGACAAATTTAAGGGCGAGACTTACCTGTCATGCGGTTAAAAATATTCACAGCCGACACTATGAAATCTGCACTGGCCCAGGTTCGCGAAAGCCTCGGCGATGATGCGATCATCATTGACACGGTCGAGGAAGGCAGCCAGGTAAAAGTCACTGCCGCCCTGGAGCTTCCGCTGCGAAAGGCGGCGCAAAGGAAAAAGACATTGCCGCCGAAACCGAAACCGGCGGCGGTTCAGAAAAGCCTGAAGGAGCTGGAATGGGAAAACCAGGTCGATTCCCGCGAACTGTCCTATTTCCTGTCCCATCACGGGATCGAGCGCACCATGATGACGCGGATTCTGGAAACCGCCGCCTCCTTTGACGACGACCGGAACATCAATATCCTGAGCCGCACCCTCGACGCCATGTTCCATTTCAGCCCGCTGAACAATGATTATCAGGACCGGCCGCTGATGCTGGTCGGCCCGCCCGGCGTCGGCAAGACGGTCACCGCGGCCAAGCTGGCGAGCCAGGCGGTGCTCGAAGGCCGCGTAACCCGCCTGATCAACACCGATACGGTGCGCACCGGCGGCACAGCCCAGTTGGAAGGTTACGGCGAGGTTCTGAAATCCACCGTGATCGAAGTCTCTGAACCGGACCTGCTGGCCGCCGCCATCGAAACCAACCGCCAACCCGGCGAACTGGTGATCATCGACACCATGGGCTATAACCCCTTTGATCATAGGGAAATGGCGGAGCTGCATCATTTCGTCGGCGCCTGCGACGTCGAGCCTGTGCTGGTCATCTCCGCCGGTTCCGACCCGCAGGAAGCAGAGGAAATCGCCGCGACCTACGCCAGCCTCGGCGTCCGGCGCTTTATCGCCACCCGGCTGGATGTCGCCCGCAGATACGCCAGCCTGCTGACCACGGCCGGCGCCGGGGACCTGGCCTTTGCCGGGGTCGGCATCACGCCTTACCTCGGCAAGGGCATTGAGCGGGTCGACGCCATGACCCTCGCCATGCTGCTGACCCATATAGACGACCGAAAGATTTTCATTCCCCCGGACACGGATATTGCCGACGGGGACGAACGTGAAGATCTGATAATTGATGATGAAGGTGACCTATAATGACATCCCGTGACGCAACCTCATCCAGAATAATCACCGTCGCATCCGGTAAGGGCGGCGTGGGGAAAACCTGGCTTTCAACCACCCTGTGCAACCTGCTCGCCCGTCAGGGCAAGAAGGTGCTGCTGTTTGACGGCGACCTGGGCCTGGCCAATGTCGATATTCAACTGGGCCTGCTGCCGGAGGTCAATCTGGGCCAGGTCATGACCGGCATGATCCCCCTGGCGGAGGCAATTACTCATTTTGACGGCAGCGGCCGCGGCGGCTTTGACATTATTTCCGGCCAGTCCGGATCGGGGACATTGGCCGCCCTTAAGAAAGAAAAGCTCCTGGCCCTGCGCCAGGAGCTGACCCGGCTCGCCGGCGAATATGACCTGACCGTTCTTGACCTGGGGGCCGGCGTTGAAAATTCCGTCATGACGCTTTGCGAATCCTCGGACCGGATCGTCACCGTGGTCACCGCCGATCCGACCTCGCTGACCGACGCCTATGCCTTCATCAAGTTAAATCACATCAAGAACCCGAAGCTCAATCTCGGCATTGTGGTCAATATGGTCGAAGACCGCCATGAGGGGAAAAGAACCTATGAAACCCTGCGCAGAGCCTGCGAGAATTTCCTCAAATTCACCCCCGAATATCTCGGCTCCATCCGTCAGGACAAACATGTTGTCGACGCCATCCGCCATCAAAAGCCCCTGATGCTGCGCCATCCGCGCAGTGATGCCGGGGAAGATATGGAGGAAATCGTCAAAAGGGTGTAATATGAACCTATGAGCGATATTGACGGCCCATCCAAAATCCCCTTGAAAACGGGCGACGGCGCGACGCGGGTCACCCGCGCGTCGACCACTTCCGACGACAGTTCCGCCCAGCAGCAACCGCCCGAAAAAAGAGCGAAATCGCCGGAACGGCAATCGGAAGTCAAAGGAAAAAAACCGACCCATGAAACGGCCGTCACGCTGTCGTCCAGCCTGTCCAACCTGCAACAGGGCGCGCGTTTTTCGGCCCATTATGACGGCGTCGACGGACAGGGACGGCCGCTGATTACGGCGGAGAGCGGAACTTATGTGGTTAAATATGACCCGGCGCAGCAGGACCAGATCGACAAACTGCCGCCGAACGCCACGCTGGAGATCAGGATTCTGAAAGTTGACCGGGAAATCGAGGCGCGGCTCCACTATAGCGCGCCCGGGGCGAAAGCCGCCGCCCAGCCTTCGATCGCCCTGCCCGTTGTCCTGGAACTGACCGGACTTGGCGGTGAGCCGCCCCGGATCAGCGTCACGGCGCCGCAGGGGCCGCCGGAAAGCGGACCGCAGTCGCCGCCCTACCGGACCTCCGCCCTCTATCTGGCGGAAAATATCGCCCGGGAGAGCGCCCGGAAGATACAGGAACTGCCGCTGCCGACCACATCGGCCAACTATACCCTGTATGAAAGGGCGGTTCCCCGGCCGGACCGGCCCGCCGTCAGACAGAGCAAAATCGCCGCAAATGCCCTGATCGCCCAGGAAGTCATCCCGGGTTCGTCACAACCGCCGCCCGCCGCCCCGCCCGGGGACAGCGCCGGCATCACCCCGGCCCCGGCCGGAAATATCGCCCCCGCAACGCCGCAAGACACCCCGTCACGGACAAGCGCCGGGATCATTGCGACGGATATTGAAAAGCTGCTGCATAAAAACACCCTCGCCACCGTCGTCAAGAATTTCCCCAGAATGACCGTCGCCCTGCCGGAAATTGTCCAGAAGCAGCTTGGCCGGACGGATCCCCTGACCGAAATCAAAGCCGGCGGCGCCCTGATGGTGCGCATCGAATCAATCGCCATTCCCGATCAAAGGCCGGCGACGGCGGCGCAGCCTTCCGCCGCCTCGCCGGAAAACAAATCGCCGGAAAGCAAGCCGCCGGAAAACAGATTGGCGGAGAGCAGATTAGCGGTCGAGGCTCGCCCGGCCGCTGCGGCCCCGCCGCCTCTTGCGCCGAATGCGCCCGCCCTTGCGCCAGACGCGGGCTTTTCCGGCATTGTGATTGATCCGGGGCGGAATATCCTGCAACAGGCCAACAAACCAGCCGCCCAGCCGAACGCTGGACGGTCCTATCAAAGCGGTTACGCAAAATCCGCCTATGGACCGGCAAAAGCGGGCAACGGCTTGCAAACCCTGTATGTCGCGACGCCGGTATCGGTGATCAAATTTCAAAGCCCTGTTGCGCTTTCGCCCGGAACAGTGATCAATTTTTCCCCGGCCGTCAAGGCGGTCCCACCCACAGAATCTGCGGAACGTCAATCCCCCGCCACGCCGCCCCCGGCAACGCCGGCGGCCGCCAGCGCGGAGACCCGCCCTACCGCTGATCCGGCAGGCTGGACCGCCTTGTCCTTTGCCGCTCCTGCAGGGTCCGCGGCGGCCGCTGCGCCCCAGCCCCCGCCCCAGCCGCTGCAGGATTTGCAGCTAAACTGGCTGGCCCTGAGCCAGATTGTGGCGATGACGGCCGTCACCGACGGCTCCGGGGCAGGCCAGGCGCTGGACAACCGGCTGCCGACCATCAACAGCCCCGGCCAGATGACCGCGACCCTGATTTTCTTCCTCGCCACCCTCGGCGCCAAACATCCGGCGCGCAGTTGGCTCGGTCCCGACATCGCCCAAAGGCTGGAACAGGCCGGACAGGGAAAACTGCTGAAAAGCCTTGACGGGGATATGCGGCGCATCTTCCGCATGGGGGCGGACACGCCGGTCAATGAATGGCGGCCGGCGCTGATCCCGATGCAGGCGGGCGCCGAAGTCACCGCGATTCCGATCCTGATCCGCCAGGTCGCCGATCAGGAGCAAAACAAAAACCGCCAATCCGGCGCGGACGATGAAACGCCGGACATTACCGCGACCCGCTTTATTGTCGAGCTTGAGCTCAGCCAGGTGGGCCGGATTCAGGTCGACGGCCTGTTGAAGGACAAAAAACTCAACATCATCATTCGCTCGGGAAGCGCCCTCGCGCCGGACCTCAAGCATAAAATTGCAGAAAAATATGCTGCGGCGCTGGAGATCAGCGGGTACGATGGCGACCTGCAATTCAGGGAAAACCGCCCGCCGGAGATTTCCGTCGGCGACTTTATCGACCAGAAAATACATTTGCTTCAGTTAAACAGAGTATAACGTCATGTCCACTCCGCCCAAGGATCAGCTCTCGACATTTCCCAACCGCCACCGGAACAAGGATTACAGCATCTCCCTGATTCAGGAAATCACCCTGAAGCAAAAATCCTTCCTGTTTGGCCTGCGCTATATTCCCGACAAACTGCTGCTCTGTCATGACAGTCTGGCCGCTTATCTTGAGCAGGTCCTGAGCCGGGACCCGGACACCGCCGAGGCTCTGGCCAATGATATTCTGGAGGATATTGTCGATCAGATCATTCCCCGCTGGGTCGAGGTCATCCTGAAACAGCATGAAAACAGCCTGGGTCAGGATATTGTAATCACCGTGGCGGAACATCAGCCCAACTGGCGGAATGACGACCTGCTGAAACGCCTGCCGCCGGTTTTTTAGCAGGCGGCCGAAAAACGCTTGTCCGGGCCGGAAGGACCTGGAAACACCCACCCTCTCATTGCCGCGCAGGCTGGAATACAGAATATTATTTAAAATTATACAGTTATAAAAAATCTGTCTGCGGTTTTCTGGATCCCCGGGTCAAGCCCGAGGATGAGGAAGAAGGGGGGGGAGATAGCGAAATAACAACAGCGGGGCTATTGACAAGCCCTGTTCTGCGCACCGGTTTGTAGCGCTGTCGCCCGTAAGTCTTGTTACGCGCTAACTCCCGCGAGATTGTCGATGCCGCGCGATCCAAAGGTGCAGCAATTTGCCGGATCGATTGCCCGTCCTCATGAAAACGGGCAATCGCACATCTCTCTTCCAGCGAGAGCTGTCGATAAATCTTTCCCATAGCAACTCCACTTTAACATGGTGTTGCACTTCGTTTGTGAATTTAAGGAATCCATACCAATATCTGATATTAACCTTTCTTATCAAAACTTTATAAAAATATCGGTCTGGATCCTGAACTGAATTCAGGATGACGATAAAGACGCCCGGCAACGCCGGGAAAGCGTTTTTCAGCCGCCTGCTAAGCCATATTCTGCCGGCGGTGCATATTGAGCGCCAGTTCGTCCAGATCATTCTGCTGGCGCTGGTTGCGTTCGCTCATTTCCCGCTCCCGCTCCCGCTGCTCGACAATTTCGTATTTCTTCAGTTCCTTGAAGGCGTCCGCCACCTGGTCCTTCATTTCCTCGATGGAAACGTCGATCTCAGTGATTGAATTGTTGATATTTTCCCGCCGCGCCATGACCTGCTGGGCGTATCCGCCATAGGTGATGCTGACGATCGGCGCTTCGGCGACTTTTTTCTGTTCCGCGGCGAGCTCGTCCCGCAGGCTCCGCATTTTGCCGACAAGCTCTTCCCGCATTTTTTCGAGCTCCACCAGATTGCGGCGCCTTTCATCAAGCTGCCATTTATGGAGCCGTATCATTCCGGCCATACCTTTACGATTCATTGCGCGAATATATCCCGTTTTTATGGTTTACTTATTTTTCAGGTCCGTTTCTTCTACGGTCAACCTGTTCTGCAATATACGGTCGAGTTCCTCATATCCCTCGGCCAATGTGCTGCTTTCGGTCTTTTCCTGCGCCAGGAATTCTTCCAGCGCGGGATGAAAATGTATCGCCTCGTCCACGTCCCGGTTGGCCCCCGGGCGATAGGCGCCAAGGCGAATCATTTCTTCCATGTCATTATAGTCGGCCAAATATTTACGAGCCGTAACCAAAAGATCATTTTGTTCCTTATTATTGCATCCCGGCATGGTCCGGGAGATGGAGCGCAGAATATTAACCGCCGGAAAGCGGCCGCGCTCCGCAATCGCCCGGTCAAGGACGATATGGCCGTCCAATATGCCGCGCACCGCGTCGGATATGGGTTCATTATGATCGTCGCCTTCGACCAGGACGGTGAACAGGCCGGTAATCGACCCCCGATCCACGCCCGGCCCCGCCCGTTCAAGCAGCCTCGGCAATTCGGAGAAAACCGTCGGGGTATAGCCCTTGCTGGCCGGGGGTTCGCCGCCCGCCAGCCCGATTTCGCGCTGGGCCATGGCGAAACGGGTCACGCTGTCCATCAGGCACAGCACGTCATGACCCTGATCGCGGAAATATTCGCTGATGGTCAGGGTAAGATAGGCCGCCTGGCGCCGCATCAGCGCCATCTCGTCCGAGGTCGCAACCACTACGACGCTGCGGGCCAGTCCTTCGGGGCCCAGATCATCCTCGATAAATTCCTGAACCTCGCGCCCGCGCTCGCCGATCAGGCCGATCACCGAAATATCGGACGCCGCATAGCGGGCGAACATCGACAGCAGAATGGATTTGCCGACCCCGGAGCCGGCGAAGATGCCCATCCGCTGGCCCTTGCAACAGGTGACGAAGGTGTTGAGCGCCCGCACCCCCAGGTCAATCTTGTCGCCGACCCTTTGCCGCATATGGGCCGCCGGTGGCTGGGCGCGAATGGGATAGGCCTCCGCGCCGGACTTGATCGCCCCCTTGCCGTCAATCGGCTCGCCCATGGCGTTGACCACCCGGCCGAGCCATTGGGCGCTTGGATGAACAACCGGTATTTCCCCCTCGACAAAGGCCTGACAGCCGACACCGACGCCTTCCAGCATGGAATAGGGCATCAGCAACGCATGGTCCGCCTTGAAGCCAACCACTTCACAGGCGATGGCCTCATCCTGGCGGGACACCAGATTGACCCGGGCGCCGATGCTCAAAGACCGCTGGGCGCCGGCGACTTCGACCAGAAGGCCCTGAATGCCGACAACCCGGCCGTAAAAACGCCAGGACTGCAATCTTTCAATTTCCGCTCTTAATGTATACACCGTGAATCAGTCCGGTTTGTTAATTTTTTCCGCATGATACGCGAAAAACAGCCCCGGTCACAGAGAAACTTAAATAAAAATGATAAAAAATCCACAAAACAAATGTTAATTTAAATTTCCGGTAACACTTTACAACTTCCTTATTTTTCAATGGGTTAAAATTTATAACTCACCTATGAGACGTGTGATTTTATTAAATTCAAGTCATGAAATACTTAAAAATCGACTGTTGGTTACCATTTGTTAACCACTTATGTTAAAAATGGTTAACGAGAGAGGGTTAACGCCACAAAATTTTACGATTTAAATTAACATTAAATGAAACGACATAGGGGCTTATAATGCGTGTGTTACTCATAGAAGATGATCCATCCACATCAAAAAGTATTGAATTAATGTTGTCGGCAGAAGGCTTCAATATTTACAGCACCGATCTTGGCGAAGAAGGCATAGATCTCGGCAAGCTGTATGATTACGATATAATCCTGCTTGACCTTAATCTTCCCGATATGCACGGCTATGACGTGTTGAAGAAGCTGCGCATGTCAAAAGTCAACACCCCGATCCTGATCCTGTCCGGCATGGGCGAACTGGAAAACAAGGTTAAGGGGCTCGGCTACGGCGCCGACGATTATCTGACCAAGCCATTTTACAAGGAAGAGCTTGTCGCCCGGATTCAGGCGATTATCCGCCGCTCAAAAGGCCATGCGGAATCCATTATCCGCACCGGCAAGCTTTCCGTCAACCTCGACACCAAAACCGTCGATGTCAACAACCAGCGCGTTCACCTGACCGGCAAGGAATACGCCATGCTGGAGCTTCTTTCCCTGCGCAAAAGCACGACCTTAACCAAGGAAATGTTCCTCAACCATCTCTATGGCGGCATGGATGAACCGGAACTCAAGATCATCGACGTCTTTATCTGCAAGCTCCGCAAAAAGCTGTCGGCGATCTGTGGCGAGAACTATATCGAAACCGTCTGGGGACGCGGCTATGTTCTGCGCGACCCTGATCAGGACGACAGCGATATCGCGGTCGCGAGTTAAGAAGGCATAAAAAAATCTCCGGTAAATTTTTATAAATTTGCCACAAGAAAAGGGTCACTCTGCAAACCGGAGCGACCCTTTTTCTTGTGATTTTCCTTGATTTCTTCGATTTCCCGGGCTTGCCTGCACGCCCGCGAAAGACGTCATCCGGAAAATCTATCCCACTTTCAGGGTTTTATGCATAATATTATCAGAGGTCATATACATCCCCCGCTTGCCCGGCACCGGTTTGAATTTATCGCTTAGCCCCAAAACTGTTTCTGCGGCCCCGAGGAATAATGTCCCGTCATCCGGCATCTGGCCCCGCAGGCGATTTAATACGGCGGCTTTTGTGTCCTGCTGGAAATAAATCAAAACATTGCGACAGAAAATAACATCAAAGGTCCCGAGCGAACTGTAATCATTCAGCAGGTTAAACGGCCGATAGGTCACCATGCGGCGGATTTCATCGGAAATCTGCCACATTTCGCCGGCCTGGGTGAAATATTTCATCAGCAGTTTGATGGGCAATCCCCTTTGCACCTCAAACTGGGAATAGATGCCGGCCTTGGCCTTGTCCAGGACCTTGTTCGAAAGATCGGTGCCGACAATATCAATTTTCCAGCCGTCGAGCTCAGCCGCCATTTCCTTGAGAATAATGGCGATGGAATAGGGCTCCTGACCGGTGGACGCCGCCGAACACCATATGCGAATGCGTTTGCTCGCCGCTCTGGACTGCATCAAGGCCGGCAGAACATCATCTTTCAACAGGTCAAAGGGGGTGTTGTCACGGAAAAAGAATGATTCATTGGTTGTCATCGCCTCGGTGATTTCGTTCAGCAGCTCCTCCTTGCGCCGCAGTCTGATTTCATTAATCAGATCGTCCAGGGTTTCCATGCCCTTTTTTCGCGCAATCGGCGTCAGGCGGCTTTCCAGAAGATATACTTTATCCTCAGATAAAACCAATCCGGATCGTTCCTTCAGGATAGTGCTGAGAAGGTCAAAATCTTCTTTTCTCATTATGCCGATCCCATCATTTTATCTTTTATTTCTGCACCGATCTCATTCAAGGGGTACACTCCATTGCACAAGCCAGCGTTACACACCGCCCCCGGCATCCCCCATACAACACTTGTCTTTTCATCCTGCGCGATTAGCTTTCCACCGGCCTGGGCCAGCCTGCGGCAGGCTTCCAGCCCGTCATGCCCCATACCCGTCAGAATAACGGCGAAAACCTCTGATCCGTATAAATCTATCAGGCTTCTGAACATCGGTTCGACCGAGGGGCGACAGAAGTTTTCCGGTGGTTCCTGATTCAGCGAAATAACCCGCTGACGGTCTTTTTCGACCACGGTCATATGATAATCGCCCGGGGCGATATAGACCTTGCCGTTTTCAACAATCTCGCCGTCTTCCGCCTCCTTGCACTGAAAGTTAGTGGAATGGGTCAGATGTTTCGCCAGAATTTTGGTAAAGGCCGGCGGCATATGCTGGGTGACCAGAACCGGAACGTCTATATTCTCCAGGTCCTTGAGAAGCTGCAACAGGGCCTGGGGGCCGCCGGTGGAGCTGCCAATGGCGAGAACAGAGGATTTGTTGCGCGCAAAACCGCGCTGTTCGATATTCTTCGCCCCTTGGTGAACAGGCTCAAACTGCTGATCGACAACAGTGGTTTTGCCGGCAAAGGGGATGCCCCCCTGCTTCCGCCGGTTGGCGGCCGCGATATTAATAACCTTGCTGATCAGTTCCTGCTGGAAGGTCAGCGACAGGGCGACCTCGCGGTTTGATTCGGGTTTTGCGACATAATCCGACGCCCCCATGGACAGGGCCCGCATGCTGATTTCAGCATTTCGCTTGGTCAATGTGGATGACATCAGAATTTTCACATCAGGATTGACCTGCAACAGTTTGGGCAAGGCGGTCAGCCCGTCCATCACTGGCATTTCAATGTCGAGAATGATGACTTCCGGATCCATCTTGGCCATGCTTCTCAACGCCATTTCGCCGTTGGCGGCGGTGCCGACAACCTGAATGGCCGGATCCTGGGAAAGCCATTTCGACGTCAATCCCCGCAACACCGCTGAATCGTCCACGATCATGACCCGGTACTGGCCTGATCTTGCTGATGTTTTCTGATCCCCACTATCTGTTACTGACACTGGTTGCACTTAAAGTAATCCTACCTGTGAAAATTTCGATTCGATGATTTCACGATCAAACGGTTTCATTATATATTCGTCGGCGCCGGCGGAAATCGCCGCGCTGATGTGGCTCATATCATTTTCCGTCGTACAGAATACGACAATCGGCTTATCGCCCCCATTCGATGCTCTCAGCGCCTTCAGAAAGTCCAGGCCATTCATCACCGGCATGTTCCAGTCCAGCAGCACAACATCCGGCAGACTTTCATGGCAGGAATCCAGTGCATCCTGACCATCAACGGCCTCACGGATGTCGAATTCAAGCTCCTCCAGAATACGCCGGGCCACCTTTCTGATCACTTTTGAGTCATCTACGACAAGACAGGATTTCATTTTATTTATCTCCAAACATATATTTTTTTTCCGCATCAAGCTAAAATGCGATATTTAAGCGGCCGCCGCATTGCGCCCAAAATTAAGTAGTTTTTCCACATCCAGAATCACCAGAAGTTCCCCATCCAGCCGGAAGATGCCATCCGAAACTTCCTGCCATTTTGGGTCCAGCGTAACCGGGTTTCGTTCATAGGACTCTTCCGGAAATGACATGACGTCGCCGACTGTATCAATGAGCAAGCTATAGGGTTCCCCATCATATTCGACAACGATGCTCATCTCTTCGCCGCCGGCTTCCCGGTCTTCCAGGCCAAGCCGTTTTCTGAGGTTGATCGCGGTCACGATCCGCCCGCGAAGATTTAAAACCCCGGCCACGGAACTCGGCGCCAATGGCACGGAGGTAATGGTCTGTTCCGACAGAACGTCGTGCACGGCCAGAACCGGAATCCCGCACAATTGTCCGGACAACCGAATAGTTACAAAATCCTTGTTATCACTTACCATCTGCTTAATCCTTATCCCTGCTTATGCGGCGCTTTGTTTTTTGCTGATCTGTTCACCGATGGTCGACATCAGCATATCCCGGTCCAGTTTGGCGACATAATCGTCAAAACCGACTTCACGGCCGCGGGCGAAGTCCTTTTCAGAATGATGGGAAGACAGGGCGACCATCGGGGTTTTCTTCCAGATGCCCCCTTCCCGCACCTTCTCGGCAAAATGGAAGCCGTCCATATCCGGCATTTCGATATCGCTGATGATAATATCGAAGTCATGCCCCATTTCCCGCAGGGCGAGGGCGGCCGCCGCATTTTCAACCGCCGTCACCTTGTATCCGGCGGCGGAAAGCAGCGGGCGGATCATATTCAGGAAAAAGGTGCTGTCATCAATCAGCAGAACATCGCACTTGCCATTGGCCCCTTCATTGCCGGACATGCTCGCCTTGCCCGTTTGACCAAAGGCCTTTTCAATATAATAGGCCACATCAATCAGTTCGGTCGCCTTGCCGTTAATCACGGCTGTTCCGACCTGCCCCGGGAATTGGGATGAAAGCTCGATCTCAATCTTGTCTTCCATAATGTCGACGATTTCATCGACGACAATGCCCATGCTCTTGTTGCCGTCGGCAAAGACCAGAACAGACTGACGACCTTCGGGCTTCAACTCGTATTCATCATAGAGTTTGACCAGCGGCATCAGTTGGCCGCGATATTGCACAACCGGCTTGCCGTCTGATTTCTCGATGGTTGAGACATCAATATCCTCGAGCCGCGCGACAAGCGACAACGGCACGGCGCGATGGCTGTCCTCACCCGCGCGGAACAGCAGAATAGCTTCTTTCTCACTGTTCATGATCGCCATTTTTTCGTCTTCTTCGACCCTCATTTCGGAAGTATCAGCCATGGCGTCGCTGATTTGGTTGGCGATGCCATTGGGGTCCAGGATCATGATCACGTTACCGTCGCCCAGTATGGTGTTGCCGGCGTAAGTCTCCAGATCGCGCAGGATCGGCGCCACCGGTTTGACGACGATTTCCTCGGTATCGAAGACCTGGTCAACCACAATGCCAAAGGTGAAGGAGCCGACCTGGGTCACGATAATGTAATTCTCGCTCTTGGCGCTGTCCTCCGGCTGCTCGTCTTTCGCCATGCCGAGTATATTGTTCAGATGCACCAGCGGCAACAACCGGTCGCGCAGGCGCAGGATCGGCGTATCGTTGATATATTCGATGCTATGTTCTGAATCATTGGACGCCCGGACAAGCTCGAGAACGCTGATTTGCGGAATGGCGAATCTTTCTTCGTTGCATTGGACAATCAACGCCGAAACAATGGCCAGGGTCAGCGGGATTTTAATGCTGAAGCTGGTGCCCTTGCCTTCGATCGATTTCAGGTCGATGGTGCCGCCGATCTTTTCGATATTGGTCCGCACCACATCCATGCCGACGCCGCGGCCGGAAACGCTGGTGACCTGCTCGGCGGTGGAGAAACCCGGATGAAAGATGAACTTCTGGACCTGGGTGTCGGACATTTCGTCCAGCTCTTCCTGGGTCGCCAAACCGTTTCTCAGGGCCTTTTGCTTCAGTTTTTCGACCGGCAGGCCGGCGCCGTCATCGGTAATCTCGATAATAATATGGCCGCCTTCGTGATAGGCGTTCAGGCGAATGATGCCGGTTTCCTTTTTGCCGGCGGCGATCCGGTCGGCCGGCACCTCGATGCCGTGGTCGGCGGAATTGCGCACCATATGGGTCAGCGGATCCTTGATCAGTTCAAGCACCTGGCGATCAAGTTCCGTATCCGCGCCCAGCATCTGAAGATCAATCTTCTTGTCGAGGTCCAGTTGCAGGTCGCGAATGATGCGCGGCAGTTTGGCCCAGGCGTTGCCCACCGGCTGCATCCGGGTTTTCATCACTCCTTCCTGCAGTTCGGTGGTGCATTGACTTAGCCGCTGCAGCGGAATTGAAAATTCACTGTCATTGTTATTCCGCAAGAGCTGCATCAACTGGTTTCGGGTCAGCACAAGTTCACTGACCATGGTCATCAGGTCTTCGAGCACCTGGACATTGACCCGGATGCTCTGGTTGGCGACGGATTGATCCCCGGCCTTGGTTGAATTGACGCCATCGGTTTTGGCCGCTGCCGACTTTTCCATTTCCCGGCTGTGTTTGGCGGCTTCCTCAAGTATATCGCCCGCAATCCCGTCATATTTCTCCAGGAATTCATCGATCTCCGACGGTGTCAGGTCAACTTCCGCCAGCACGGACGCCAACTGGGTCCGGATAACGGCGTTTTGCTTGTCATTCATGCCATGGGAAATAAACGGCGCGAAGGCGGCGGTCAGGGAAGGACCATTGTCTCGTCCGGCAAGACGGGCGGCGAAAAAATCACTCATCTTGGATTTGCTGTCCTTGGCGTCAACGCCGTCCATCAGCGACCGGGTCGTCCCGTCCGCCACAATACGGTTATGGAAAAGATGGATAATGACCTTGACCGCCTCGTTGCCGCCGATGCGCACAAACAGGTTTTCCGTCGTCGGCGCCGTTGAAACCGCCTCCTCTTCATCCTCCAGATCGTCGGGACCCGGCGCCGCCAGGAAGGCGGCCTCCAGTTCATCGAGGGATACTTCCCCCGGAAGATTGGATGCGCTGATCTCCGGCAGGTCGAGCGCCTCTTCCTTTTCGGGGACGACTTCAAGAACAACCGTGCCGCCGGCGGCGACCTCATTCAACTGACCGATAATTTCCGTATCATCGCCTTCCGGCTCTTCCTGGGTCGCTTCAAGCCCCGCAAGGATTTCCTTAATTCTGTCGAGCGCGGCAAGGATTAACGTGACGGAGTCCGGCGTGACGACCAATTCGCCGTCGCGAAATTTACCCAGCACATTTTCCCCCGCATGGGCGACGGATTCAAGCCTTGGCAGGCCCAAAAACCCACATGTCCCCTTGATGGTATGCACTAAACGAAATATATTGTCCAAAACCGGCTTGTTGGTCGGATCCTGTTCAAGCGTCACAAGCTCCACATCAACAACATCTATACTTTCTGCCGTTTCTGTAAGAAATTCGTTTAACAGATCATCCATATTTTTTAACCTTTTCTACTCGACAAGAAGAGTCATATTTCCTCACTCTTTCCTAAGATCGGGTAAATAAGTTAAAAAGCTGTAAAATGATTCTGAATTAATATGAAAAAAGAAATGTTTTTTCAGTCCTCTGCAGACAGCGCGGAATTCTCTTCCTGCTTTTCCGTTTCCTGATATATCAGTTGCAGGGAAAAGCTCTGGTCATTATGCGCAGAATATTCGATTGCGGCGTCAAGCTTGCGGGCGACAGTCGCCACCAGAAACGCCGGCGCGGACTTGGCTTCGATCTGATCCTCCGCCAGTTCCCCCAGAAGCCCCTTGAGCACCGAATCCTGCAGGATCACCCGGTCGCCCTGAACGGTCACCCTGACGCTGACCTTGGGCGACTGATCGCGGATTTCAACCAGCATTTTCCCGCCGCGGACCAGGCTCTCCCCCGCCAGCAACACCATGTTCAACATCAGCTTCAGGGCGTCCTTGTTCATTTCCCCGTAATCGGATTTCCATGACAGGTCGATATTGCTCGAGGCATAAAGGCTTTCCGCGGCATTCTTCGCCTCGCTCAACGGCACCCTTTCGCCAAATCCGCCCGCCGCGCCAAAGGACAGGCGGAAAAATTTAAGCCGGTTCGAGGTCACCACCGCGCTATGCTCCAGCAGCTTCATCACTTCCTGGCGCATCATCTCGTCATCTTCGTCATTCAATATTTCGATCCCGTTCGCAATCGCGCCCACAGGACTGATCAGATCATGGCAAAGGCGGGAGCAAAGAAGCGCTGAGAACTCAATATCATTCATAAATTCAGGTCTTTCAAATAATTAGGCAAATAATTAGGCGAACAAGATGATCAATATTGTCATTTAAGCATGACAATTTACCGTTTGACCATATAATACAGGCCGGACAAAAACAATAATTACTCGATCAGTTCAACAGGAATTTCCCATGACAATCCGCCCGATCAATTACCAGCATCTTTCAGACAGCCTTTATGAAACGGCATTGGAAGCCGGGCGGAAAATCATGGATATTTATATTCGCGACTTTGGCGTCAGCTACAAGCAGGATAAATCCCCGGTGACCGAGGCCGACGAGGCGGCGGAAAAAATTATTCTGCGGGACCTGCATAAAATTACCCCGGAGATTCCGATCATCGCGGAGGAACAGGCCAATGCCGGTGAAATTCCCGAAGTGGCCGATACCTTCTGGCTGGTCGATCCCCTCGACGGGACCAAGGAATTCATCAAGAAGGGCAGGGATTTTACCGTCAATATCGCCCTGATTGAACGGGGCGCGCCAACGTTCGGTATTGTCTACGCCCCGGCGCTGAAGCGGATGTTTGTCGCCAAAACCCCCGACTGCGCCGTTCAGATGGATGTCCGGGAAGGCAAATATATCGGCGCGGAGGCCGCGATCTCAGTCCGCGACGCGCCAGACAGCGGCGTGGTCGCCGTCGCCAGCAAATCCCATCGGGATGAACAGACGAACGCCTTTCTCGAAAAGCACGGCATCAGGGATATTGTCTCCACCGGCAGTTCGCTGAAATTCTGTCTGGTGGCGGCGGGCGAAGCCGACATTTATCCCCGCTTCGGCCCGACCATGGAATGGGACACCGCCGCCGGACAGGCCGTATTGCAGGCGGCCGGCGGCCGCGTCGTCCATCCGGACGGCAGCCCCTTTCGCTATAACAAGCCTGATTTCCGCAACGGCTTCTTTATCGCCAGCGGCCGCGCCCATTTTGAGCTAGAATAAATTTTTGCCCAGCGCCCAGATTCCGCAGAGCGCGACAATCGCCGCCGACACCCGGTTGATTTTCAGCAGGTG
>Ga0209578_10000350_pt1 | contig 64280 bp, 60 predicted proteins | sample tdAd472_FD_187127 | JGI IMG/M metagenome (GOLD analysis project Ga0209578, IMG submission 187127) | Marine sediment microbial communities from the Atlantic coast under amendment with organic carbon and nitrate - tdAd47.2 (SPAdes)... | ecosystem: Environmental > Aquatic > Marine > Coastal >...
ATCTTGCCGCCGCCAGCGGTGTGCTGATCAGCCTTATTCAGGCATTCAATCTGTCTTCGGCGGTGATCCAGGTATTCTGGATCATCATCAGTGTTGTTGGCCTCGTCCGGATGTACCTGCTCAGCCGGCACATTCGGTTTTCCAACGAGGAGCAGGCGTTTCTGCACAAAGCTCTTCCCGGACTTTCCAAAAGAAAGGCGCGGAAGTTGTTGGATGCCGGCCACTGGATTGATGGTGAAGCGGGAGCATATCTGACCCGCGAAGGCGAAGCTGTCGATCACCTTGTTTATATTCTCGATGGTTCAGCAGAAATCGTCAGTAACGGCAGGCCGATCGCGGTATGTGGCGCGCATTCATATATCGGCGAACTGACCGCGATTTCCGGGGAGCCGGCGACCGCCAGTGTTCGGTTGTCGGAGCCATCACGTTATTTCTGTATCGGCGTGCGAATACTGCGCGAGAAGCTGCTCAGGGATCCGGAAATCCGCACGAATCTCGAACTCAGCGTCTCGCGCGAAATGCTGCACAAACTCAAAAAGTCCAATCTGGCACTCGCCACCGTCCGTTCCGTCGGCGATTAGCCTTGCGGGCCGCACGGGATATGGCGGCGAACAGGCGATAGAACGCTTCCGAGCGCAATGCGCGGCCGCGTCGTACCCCGGCACAAATCAGCTCATGCCGGGGCGTGTTCAGGTGTTTAACCATAGTACGGCGAGTTCATGTCACGGCTTGCGGCTTCGGTGACGGGGGCCTCGAATATTCGTGTGACGAAGGCCGTATTCAGCGCCGCGGCTGTTTTTGGAAACGCGTGCAAGGCAAACGCCTGCGCATTCTCAAGGGTGTCGAACACATCGAAGCCGCCCAGAGTGTTGGTGCCGATGCCGCTCAACCAGGTTTTCGCCAGCAGCCCGGGGACTTCCTTCAAAGACGCGTTGCGACCCGCCCACGGGAACGTGGCGAAAGGAACAGATACTTGCACTTCGGTATAAACGTACGCGCCGGGCGCCTGGGTGGGCGGCGCGGCGCCGTGGTGCGGCGAGCCAAGATCGCGGCTGGCCGCTTCGACCACCGTGGCATCGAACAATCGGGTCAACTGGGCAACCCCGAAACCGGTGGCTTCGCCGGGGAAGTAACCGGTAACGAAAGCCTTCGCGTCTTCTGCCGTCTCGAACGTATAAAATCCGCCGAGTGATCCGGTCTGATAACCTGAGAGCCAGGTTTTATTCAAAAAACCACGTTGTTTGCGGATTTTGTCGTTGATGTCGGACCATGGTGCGTCGTCAAACGCGGTCGAAATCTGTAGCTCGGTATACACAAAGGTTTGATGGGTCATCATGCGCGCTCCAATAACTTGTTAAATGCAAGTTATTGCTCATATCAAGTTTGCATTGTAAAAAGCAAGTAAAAAATTTATAAGAGGGTCATGAAAAACACCGCCAAGAAACACTCAAGTGGATGCCCTGTGGCTTACGGGCTCGACATCTTTGGTGATCGATGGACGCTTTTGATTCTGCGCGACATGATTCTTCACGGAAAACGCCGTTACGGTGAATTGCTCGACGCGGAAGAAGGTATCGCCACCAATATTCTTGCTGACCGGCTCAAACAACTTGAAGCCGACGGCATCGTCACCCGCGCACGAGATCCGGAAAACCGGCGCAGCTACGTCTACACCCTGACGAACAAGGGGCTGTCCTTGATGCCGGTGCTTTTTGAAATCATCCGATGGAGCGGGCAGTACCGCACGTTGAATGCTGTGCGTAAAAAACTGCTCAAGCGCATCGCCGAAGACCCAGCCGGTTTGATGGCGGAGGTCCGGGCCCGTGAAGCATCGCGCCTCTCTTAACGGGGCGTAATCAATCCGCCGCCTGTGCGTGGCTTTCGACAACCTTGTCGGCGTCCTTGCCGGTTAGCTCCTGTAAATGATCGAAGGCGGCCTCGAACGTACCCGCGCCTTGGGTTGCCGAGCGGATCTCGACGATGAGATTGTGCATCTCGGCGGCCGGCATCTGGCACGTGACCTCGTCCCAACCCTCCCAGCCGGGCTTCGCGTCATACCCCAGGATTTGTCCCCGGTGCGACGTGATGATGCGCTGGATACGCGCGGTGTACGCGTTCGGGACCGAAATCGCGACATTGTTGATCGGCTCCAAAAGCACCGGGCCCGCGTCGGACAAGGCATCCCGAATGGCTTGCGCGCCAGCTTTGCGAAACGCCATTTCTGATGAATCGACGCTGTGAAACTGGCCATCCGTCAGCGTCACCGCGACGTCGACCACGGGAAAGCCGAGCGGCCCGGTCGTCAGCGCTTCTCTCGCCCCGGCCTCGACCGCCGGGATATATTGCTTCGGCACTGCGCCTCCGTGAATGGTATCGCTGAAGGCGAACCCGTCGCCGCGACCGAGCGGTTTCAGTTCGACGTGCACGTCGGCAAATTCGCCATGTCCGCCAGATTGCTTTTTGTGACGCGCGTGCATGCTGACGGGTTTGCGGATGGTCTCGCGATAGGCGACCTTTGGGGGCGTGGCGACGACGCTCAGGCCGCTGCGGTTCGCGAGTTTCTCCAGCGCCAGCTTCAAATGCATCTCGCCCTGGCCGAGTAAAACATATTCGCCCGTCGTGTCGTCATGCTGCGTCGAAAGGGACGGGTCTTCGTCGATGATCTTTTGCAGGTTGGCGGGCAACTTGACGTCATCGGACCGGCTCTCCGCCCGGATCGCCAGGCCATAGAGTGGCGTCTGCTGCGCCTCGGTGCCAAAGCGCGACAGCACCTTATCCGGTCCAAGCAGGTCGCCTGTGGCGACATCCTCCATTTTGCCGAGCGCGACCACGCCGCCGGTATTGGCCGATGTAACGCGTTCGAGGTTTTGCCCAAAAGTGCGGTTCAACCCGGCCGGGCGGACGCCGGCCAATGTGTCACCTTCCTTGATCTCTCCACGCATGATCCGCCCGTACGACAGCTTGCCCGCGTGCCCTGCATGTACGGTCTTGAAGACCCGTACGCACGGCGCGTCGTCTGCGCCAATACCAAGTCGGTCTGCGGTTTTGCTTACCGAAGGTGCTTCGTGGCGCAATGCCTTCATCAACCGGTGTATGCCGTTGCCATGTGTCGCCGAGCCGAAGAACACCGGCACAATCAGGTTTCCGGCCAGGTCACGCGTTAGATTGGCATAGACTTCGTCGGTCGATGGCACCGCGTCTTCGAGCAGTTTTTCCAGCAAGGCATCGTCGAAGTCGGCCAGACTTTCGAGAAGCTCGGTGCGCGCCGCCGCCTCGCGTTCCTGCGCCGCATCGGGCAGGGATATCAGCTTGGACGGTTGGCCTTCACGCCAACTGAAAGCGCGTTCCGAGACCAGATCGACGTGTCCGCTCACGGCGTCCCCGTCACGGATCGGAATCTCGCGCAACACCAGCGGGCGGGTCGACGCCCCCTGCAGTGCTTCCATCGTTTCGCGGACGCTGGCCCGGACCTGATCCATCTTGTTGATGAACAAAACGTGCGGCAGCCCGGCTTCGTCCATGGCGCGCAGCGTTGGCGCCAGTGCGACGGCCTTATCCGGTTCCGGTTCGCAGACGACGATCGCGATGTCCGCGACAGCCATGGCGCTCTGCATTTCCTGATGCAGTTCTACCGAACCCGGCACATCAATGAAGCTCCAGTGTTCGCCAAGATAGTCGGCGCCGGCGATGTTCATTTCCGTCGACATGGCATGCGCCCGCGCTTCGGGGGCGTTATCGCCAAGCGAAGTGCCGTCACTGACGGTGCCGCGCCGGTTCAATGCCCCGGCTTCGCTCAGCAGTGCTTCGAGAAGCGATGTCTTGCCCGACGAGTACGGACCGGCAATCAGGGCTGCGCGCGGCGGTATTGGATGGGTTTTGTTGTCTTGCTGGGTCATTACGGCTCCTCCCCGGATGTGATATCCAGGCCCGAGAGGACCGCCGTATTAAACGTCGTCCGTCTTTTTATATGAATGCCGCGGCCCTTCGGGCACTTCATTCATTTATTGTGCGTATAGCGTAACGCCATTTCGGCATCGAATCCAAGAACCAAGCACATGGCACGCCACCGTGCTGTAATTTTGACGCCGCGGGGAATTGCCAGTTTTCGCGGTGTGTGGGACGCTGTAGAGATAAAACGGGGCAGGGTGGAGCAAACAAGGCATGAAACATTTGGGATCATTCGATTACGTCGTGGTCGGCGCCGGGAGCGCCGGATGCGTGTTGGCCAATCGCCTGTCGGAAGACCCGAACGTATCGGTCGCGCTACTCGAAGCAGGCGGCAAGGATGACTATTTCTGGATCCATATCCCCGTTGGCTATCTGTATTGCATGGGGAACCCCCGCACCGACTGGGGCTTTCAGACGGAACCGGACAAAGGGTTGAACGGTCGCGCGTTGAATTATCCCCGGGGCCGCGTACTCGGCGGCTGTTCTTCGATCAACGGCATGATTTATATGCGCGGCCAGGCCCGCGACTATGACCAGTGGCGCCAGTTCGGCAACACCGGCTGGGGCTGGGACGACGTGCTGCACTACTTCAAGAAATCCGAGGATCAGTTGGCCATGCCCGCCGACGAGTTCCATGGCGAAGGTGGAGAATGGCGCGTCGAAAAGCAGCGCCTGCGCTGGGATATTCTTGACGCCTTCCGCGACGCTGCCGAGCAGGCCGGAATGTCGCTGACGAACGATTTTAATCGCGGCAATAACGAAGGCGTCGGCTATTTCCAGGTCAACCAGCGCGCCGGTTGGCGCTGGAGCACGGCAAAGGGTTTTTTGCGTCCGGCGCGCGAGCGCGCGAACCTGACGGTCTTCACACACGCACAGGTCAGGAAGCTGACAATCGCTGATGGTCGCGTGACCGGCGCCGAACTGCGCCATGGGGATGCGGATGCGACGATCGAGGCAAAGGGCGAGATGATTCTCGCGGCCGGGTCTGTCGGGTCGCCGCAAATCATGGAAGTCTCGGGGATCGGTCGTCCGGACGTTTTGCGCGAGTATGGGATCGAGGTGAAGCATGCCCTGAACGGCGTCGGCGAAAACCTGCAGGACCATCTGCAAATTCGCTGTATTTACAAAGTGTCCGGCGTGGACACACTGAACGAGCAATATAACTCGTTGATCGGAAAGGCAAAAATTGGCCTGCAATACGCGCTTTTCCGCAAGGGGCCGATGACGATGGCGCCGTCTCAATTGGGGGCATTCGCCAAAAGTTCGGACGAATACGAGACGCCGAACGTGCAGTACCACGTGCAGCCGCTGTCACTCGACAAGTTCGGCGAGCCGCTGCATCCGTTCCCGGCATTTACGGCGAGTGTTTGTAACTTGCGCCCGGAAAGCCGTGGCTCGATCCATATCAAGTCTGCCGATCCGATGGCCAAACCGGCGATCCGGCTGAACTATCTGTCCGCCAATGCTGACCGGAAAGTTGCCGCCGACAGCATTCGCCTGACGCGCAAGATCATCGCGCAGCCGGCGCTACAGAAATTCGCACCGGAAGAATTCAAACCCGGTCCCGACTATATGGACGACGAAGCACTGGCCAGCGCGGCCGGCGATATCGGCACGACGATCTTCCACCCGGTCGGTACTTGCAAAATGGGATCGGACAACATGGCGGTCGTCGACGAGCGTTTGCGGGTGCGGGGTATCAAGGGCCTGCGTGTCGTCGATGCTTCGGTCATGCCGACGATCACGAGCGGCAACACAAACTCGCCGACCATCATGATCGCGGAAAAAGGCGCCGATATGATCCGCGAGGATGCGCGGCGCTAGACCAACATCACGGTAAGGTGCAGCCTTCGAGGGTTTCCCGGTAAGGCTGATCGCATTCCCAGCCGTTGCCGGAATAGTCCAGATGCGCGTTTCGCGGCAACTTGATGGCGATGCATGCGCCGTCAGCAAGCTTGTAGCCACGTTCGCATACCCAACCGGTGCTGCGACCGGCATCGTCCAGATAGGCGTGCGCGGGCACTTTGATCGCCACGCACGATGTGCCGGATGCAAAATAACCGCGTCTGCAAGACCAGCCGCTGCCGTAATCGGAATCCGACAGATAGCCGTTCTCCGGCACTTTGACGGCGACGCAGGCGTTGTCGGTGGCGCGGTAGCCCCGCTCGCACACCCAGCCGTCGGAGTAGGTCGAATCCGACAAATAGCCGTTTTTCGGGACAACAATGGCGACGCAGCTGCTCGCTTTTTTCTGGTACCCACGATCACATTGCCAACGCTCGCCGGATGCTCGGAGATGAGCATGTTTCGGCACCTTCACAGGAACGCAGGTTTCTCCGTGTACGACAAAGCCGTACATGCATTGCCATGCGCGCCCGTATCCGGCGCTACTGGCATAGGCGTTGTCGGGAATATCGCCCGCCATGGCCGGCACCGGCGCGAGCGCACAAAGTACCGCCAAAAGCGGGAAAGCAAGCAGTCGCTTCATTTATCGGATGTCCTTATCTGGCGGCGAATTAGGCCGAAGTCTTCGGGGCTGTGGCCTTTTTGGCCTTGCTCCTGGCGGGCTTGGCGGGTTTTTCCGCTGCCGCCTTCTTTTCGGCAGCCTCCTTGGCCAGACGCCGCGCGCGCAGCCCTGAAATTTGCTGCGCACGTTTTTCGGCGGCCAACTCTTGCTCTTCGAGCGCCTTGGCGGTTTTTTTCTGTGCCGCCTTGAATTGCTCTTCAGCGGTCATTTTTGTCGATTTTCTCATGTTCGATCGCGCCACTGGATTAGGAACGGGATTTGTTGAGAAGCCTTGCGCAGGCATTGATCACCGATGATGCGGCGGCATCGTCACCCTGCAGCGGCGTTGCGTTGGCGCGGGCGAGTTCCTCGCGTTTTTCACTGGCAGCGGCCTGATAACCTTCAAGGTCGACGGTGCTGTTCGTATCCTTCAGGAAGCTTTCGGCGCGGGTTGCACAGATCGACGCCTGAATCGACACGGTCATTTCTTCCATCCGGGTATCGGCTTTCGATGCGGTGATAACCCAGCCGTTGGCGAGGCTGAGGATGCTGATGGCAACGGCGCCGATGGCGGCGCCGGCAATGACCGGTATTGAATTATTGGGGAGTTGCATAAAATTTCCTGACATATGTTTGTTGCATGCGCCGAAACGGCCGAAGCCGTTCGCGCATGAATTAGAACCGCGTAAGCAGCGTTATTGCCCGCCTGCGGGCGGGGCAAAAAATTACTGAATCTGAAGTAGAGATAAAGACCTGCTTTTTAAGCGGGTATTAACAGATAAATAATTTTCAAGATAATGTATAGCGTTAATGCGCTGTTTTAACAAGTAATATGAATAGTATCGTGGAAATACATATTTAATTTTTTGGATATTGAAGTATTTTACAGCCACGCTGCAACCGCACATATATGTAAAAAGGCCCGCACGGAGCGGGCCTTTTTTTTGGCTGGGGCGCTAGGATTCGAACCTAGGAATGCCGGAATCAGAATCCGGTGCGTTAGACCACTTCGCCACGCCCCATTTATGTGCATACGCGGCACCGTAAATAGTCGATGCACGCCGTTGGGGCAAGTCCGTGATTGCGAAAGATTGAAAATCCGCCGGCAATAAAAAAGTCCCCTTTCCGGGGACTTTTCAGGTTGGCTGGGGCGCTAGGATTCGAACCTAGGAATGCCGGTACCAAAAACCGGTGCGTTAGACCTCTTCGCCACGCCCCATCAACGTGCCGCAACGGCGAGCGAGGCCGAAAATAGTGCAACAGCCGGGGTGGGGCAAGCCCGGGAATGACACTTTCGCGTCGATTGCGCGGCGCTTTCCGGACGTCGAATGAGATGGCCTCAGGCGCCGTAAACCGAAGCGGCCTGCACCCACCAGCCGGGCGCGGCATTGGCGATGGTGTGCGCCGCCGCCTGTGCGTCGCTATCGCGTTCGAATATGGCGAAACATGTGGCGCCGCTGCCCGACATGCGTGTCAGCTTCGATCCCGGTTGGTTCTCTAGCGCCGCCAGCACATCGGCAATCACAGGCGCCAAAGAGACCGCCGGCGCTTGCAGGTCGTTTTTCGTGTTGCGAAGGGTATCGATAACGGTATTCACATCGGTGGCGCTCTCCGGCCACTCTACCGAGGCCGAAAATTCGCCGCTACGCGCCTTGAAAACATCCGGGGTGGCTACGCCGACACCGGGATTGACCAATACCAGCGGCAGCCCCGGAAATGACGCCAGCAGCCGAAGATCCTCACCGATGCCGCGCATGACCGCAGGACGGGTCATCAGGCATACCGGCACGTCGGCACCCAGTGACAGCGCCAGTTTCGCCAGCCGTGCGTCGTTCGGATCGATATGCCAAAGCCGGATCAACGCGCGCAGCGCCGCTGCAGCGTCCGCCGAGCCACCGCCGATGCCGCTGGCAACCGGCAAATTCTTATGGAGGGTCATATGCGCGCCCGCCTCGACGGAAAACAACTCTGCCAACTGGCGCGCCGCGCGCATCACCAGGTTTTTTTCCGGAGCCGGCAGCGCGTCGACGAACGGCCCGGCATAGTCGAGGGTGATTGTGTCCGCGGAAACAGCCTCCAGGCGGTCTCCGGCATTGGCGAATACCACCAGACTGTCGAGCAGATGATAGCCGTTATCGCGTTTTCCCGTCACATGAAGATACAGATTGATCTTCGCCGGGGCGGGTTCGCGGATCGGGTGTTCAGCCGCCATCCGTATTGATCTTCGTCACGGCTTCGGCTTCTTCGACCAGACCGTCCTTGAGCTTTTCTTCGATTTTCGCTCTCAATTCGTCGTCGGCGCCGAGCACCAGGGAATGGTTCCACTGAAACGTCGCTTCGAGCCGCCGTCCGACGCGCCAATAGGCATCGCCGAGATGGTCGTTGATGACCGGGTCTTCGGGGCGCAGTTCGACGGCGCGCTCCAACTCCGGCACCGCCTCGTCGTAACGGCCGAACTGGTAATACACCCAGCCCAGACTGTCGGTGATATAGCCGTCGTGCGGCCGCTTGGCGACGGCGGTTTTGATCATTTCCAGCGCACGGTCGAGGTTCTTGCGCTGTTCGACCCAGGAGTATCCGAGGTAATTCAGCACCAGCGGCTGATCGGGTTCGAACTCAAGTGCCTTCAAAAAATCCGCTTCGGCGCGGTCCCATTCCTTGGCCCGTTCCAGAACGATGCCGCGTGAATATAAAAGCTGCCAGTGGCGGCTTTCGAGCGGGCCGATCCGTTTGACGGCTTCGTCATAAGCAGCAACGGATTGCAGCCAGTCCTCATTGCGGCGATAGGTGTCGCCCAGCGTAATCATCGGGCGCGGGTCGTCGGCATACTGTTTCGCGGTCTTTTTCAGAAGGGCGACGGCGCCGTCGAAATCCCCGGTACGGTCCAGATTGCGTGCGATGCGCAGCTTGGCGGCGTGGGTAAACGGGGTGTTGTCCGCAAGCTTCTCATAAACGGCGATGGCGTCCTCGTAGCGTTCCAGCGATTCCAGAATGCCGCCCGCCATATACCGGATGACCGCGAAGTCCGGGCGCAAATGCAATGCCAGACGCGCCAGCACGAGCGCCGTTTCACTGCCGCCTTGTTGGTTCAGTAAGGACGAAATGCCGTACAACGCTTCGGCGATACCGTCCTTGGCGTTACGCACCAGAACAGGCGCGTTCTTGACGTCACCGTCGTCCAGCCGTTCCATGTCCAGGTCGAGAAATGACGTTCCCGGTTGCGCCGTCTTGTACAGATCGAAGACTGCCTTGGCTTCGGCGATCTTGCCCTGGCGTTCGTACAGCGTGCCGAGAATACGCGATGCGCGCAGCGACGATCCTTCGTCGGCTTCCGTCACGGCCAGGAAATATGTTTCGGCAGCCGCCAGGTCACCTGACAATTCATGCATCAAACCGGCGTGCAGATCATGCAACACTCGCGTGCCGCCAAGATCGCGGAGCGGTTTAAGCGCTTCCAGCGCCTTGTCCTTGTCGCCGCTGGCAAAAATCGCCCAGGCCTTCAGCATCGGTGCTGTAAAGCCGTTGAGCCCGGTGCTGTCGAGCGCCGACATGCGCTCGATTACCGCGTCCCACTTTTCCGAACGCGCCTCCTCGATCGCCAGGGCCAGATTGGCGATCGGTGCTTTCTTTTCTTCCTTCAGATAATCGGCGCCAAGTTTCAGCGCCTCGTCCATGCGCCCGTCCATCACTGAAAAAAGGAATGTGCGGCGCAAAACGTCGGGCTGCAAATTGTCTTGTTCAAGCGCGCGTGTAAAAAAACGGATCGCGGCTGGCAGGTCGCGTCTTTTCTGAGCGACATGTCCGGCAATGAAATTTCCGGAAAGGGATGTTGTGTTTTCTTCGGCGCTGAGCGGTGCAGGGGTCGCCATGAGCAGACAGGTGCCCAGTGCCGCACCCGCGGCCCAGGTGGTGGCAATTCGGATCGGACGGCGGATTTGGGACATGCATTATTCTCCGGTATGCGGCGGTTCGGCCCGCTCAGCCCTGCGTCATGGTGCTCGGGCGAGTGTAGAACCCCCGCCGGTCCGTGGCCAGCCCACGCATGGCCGATTTCGACGATTTTCCTTAGCCGCCGGCCGCGCAACAACGGGCGCGGCGCCGCATCAGGCCGTGCGGAATCGCCGACGGTCCCAAAGCAGCCATAACGCAATCGACATGTTCAGCAGGTTCCAGGCGATACCGTTAAGGAAGGCCGCCTGATACGATCCCGTCAGGTCGTAGATTTCACCCGACATCCAGCCGCCGATCGCCATGCCGATCACGGTCGTCATCAGCACCAGGCTTACCCGCGCACCGGCTTCGCGGGCCGGGAAGTATTGCCGGACGATCAACGCATAGCTTGGAACGATGCCGCCTTGCGACAGGCCGAACAGGCCGGATACGATGTACAGAGACACCAGTCCGTCGAACGGGATATAGAAAAACAACGCCGCGCACTGGAACGCGGAGCCGAGCAGAAGTGTGCCCAGCCCGCCGATCTTGTCGGCAATGAAACCTGATGTGATACGGCTGACGACACCAAGCCCGAGCATGATCGACAGCATCTCTGCGCCGCGTGCGACGCCGTATCCCAGATCGCCGCAATAAGCGACGATATGGACTTGCGGCATGGACATGGCGATGCAACATGCCAGACCGGCAAGGATCAATAGGACCTGTACGGCACGCGGCGACATGCCTTGTGGTTTGATGATGCCGTTCGCGCCGAGCACGTTCGGACGGTCCGTTGTGTCGGCACGGCGGCGCAACATGAATGCCAGCGGCAGCATGGTGACGATGCACACAAGCGCCACCCATAAAAGCGCCTCGCGCCAGCCGACGGTCTGGATCAGGTGCGACAGGATCGGCGGCCAGATCGTGCCGGATAGATAGTTGCCGCTGGCGACGATGCCGACCGCGATGCCACGGCGCCGTTCGAACCAAAGCGACACATCCGCGACCAGCGGCCCGAACGTCGCGGCGCTGCCCATCATGCCGATCAGCAGTGCTTGCGCCAGCATGAACGTCAGCATGCTTTCCGCCTGCGAAGCGCATACGTAGCCGATGGCCAGCATGAAAGTGCCGACGACCAGCGGGATAAAAATGCCGAAACGATCGGCCAGCCGGCCCATGACGATGCCGCCCACGGCAAAACCGATCATGGTTGCAGTATACGGCAGTGACGCGCCACCCCGGTCGACGCCGAATTCCGCTTCGATTGCCGGCAGCGTGACGACGACCGACCACAATCCGATGCCGCCGACGGTGCTCATCGCCAACGAAATCGCGAGCCGCATCCAGGCGTAGCCGCCGTCGATGTCATCCACCGCATCGCCTGCTGTACGTTCGTCCATTGTTGACCCGTATCAAGAGAAAAACGTTATTTCACGTAACGTTGTGCCGGGACGCTGTCAAAGCAATGTCTTTTGTCGTCAAAGGGGCTTCGGTTCTATCTTGATATCGCTTTTGTAATGCCCAGATATCATGCAAGAATATTGCAATAGAGGCTAAAGGGACGTCTGGACCCGCCGCGGGCGCCGCAAGACCGGCAGCGGTCTGCCCGCAGGTAATTTTCTGAACAATTTAACCCGGGCCGTGCGTTCGTTTTGGCGTATTTACAGTCGGAGTCCCTGTAGTGGACGGAAAGAACCTGGACGAGAAAATCGATGAGACGGATCGCCCGGCGGAAATGCCGCGCAGTCGCCGACGTCGCCGTACGAAGCTGATCGCCATCGCGGGACTGGCGCTGGTCGTATTGTGGGGGACGCACGATCAATGGGAGCCGTTGTTCGCGAACGCGACGGTCAACGCCAAGTCCGAAGCCGCATCCGGCGGCGCCAAGAAGAAATCTGCCGCCAAGGGGGTGCCGGTCATCGTCGAAGCTGTCGGCGAGACCCGCGACAGCGTAATTGTCGAAGCCATCGGTACCGCGCGCGCGCGACTCTCGGTAACGCTGTTTCCGGCCGCCGCCGGCGAGATCGTCGCATTTCCCGTCGAAACCGGGCAATCGATCAAAAAGAACGACATCATCATGAAGCTTGATGCGCGCGATGCCAGCCTGCAGGTCCGCGTTGCCGACACCCGCGTCAAGGAAGCGGAAAATGCGCTACAGCGGGCGCGCCGCTTGCGTGACAACAATGTCCGCTCGAAAGCCAACGTCGAGGACGCGGAAGTGATCCTTGAGCGCGCCAAACTGGAATTGAGCCAGGCGCGCGAAGCGTTGGCCGACCGCACTGTGCGCGCGCCTTTCGATGGTATCGTCGGCATTCCCCGGGTTGAAATCGGCGATCGGGTGACATCGGCTAGCGAGATCATCACCATCGACGATCGTTCTACCTTGCTGGTCGAATTCGAGGTGGCCGAACGCAACCTGTCGCGGCTCGGCGTCGGCATGCCGGTGACGGCGCGCACGCCCAGCTTCCGCGACCGCGACATCGAAGGTTCCGTCACCAAGATCGACAGTCGCGTCGATCCGGTGTCCCGTACCGTCCGTGTGCGCGCGGCGTTCCCGAACGCCGACGATTCACTGCGGCCCGGTATGTCGTTTTTCGTCAATCTGGATCTGCCGGGCGGGGTGCTGGCGAGTGTGCCGGAACTGGCGTTGCAATGGCAGAACGGTGAAAGCTTCGTGTGGCGGGTGAACGGCGGGAAAGCCGAACGCGTCGAGGTGGTTTCCAAGCGCCGGCTGAACAACAAGGTGCTCGTCGAAGGTGACATCAAGCCCGGCGATGTTGTTGTCGTCGAAGGTGTGCAGCGTCTCAGGAACGGGCGCGAGGTCGCAATTTCAGGAGGTGGCGGCTCTTAATAGCGCCGCCGGAAAAAGGCCAAGCCATGTCGGAACGCCTGGATACGACGAACGCCGTCAACGATCTGCCGACCATCAGTGTGCGCCGCCCGTATCTTGCGGTGGTTCTCAACCTCTTGATCATGATTGCCGGGTTCGGCGCGCTGCTGGGCGTCGAGGTGCGTGAGCTGCCGGACGTCGACAGACCCATTGTCACCGTGCGCGCTGATTATCCCGGGGCATCGCCGGAGACGATGGACGCGGAAGTGACCAGCGTCGTCGAAGCCGCAGTGGCGCGGGTAAACGGCGTCAAGGAAGTGCGCGCCTCGTCCGAGGAGAATAACTTCCGTCTCCGTGCCGTGTTCAACCCGGACGTTAACTTGATCGATGCCGCCAACGATGTGCGCGAAGCGGTGAGCCGGGTCGAACGGCAGTTGCCGGACCGGGTCGAAAACATCACCGTGATCAAGGCCGATGCCGACGCAACGCCGATCGTGCAACTGGCCGTCTATAGCGAGACGCTGCAGATCGACCAGTTGACCCGCGTCGTCGAGGATCAGGTGATCCCGGAGCTGACCTCCGTCGAAGGGGTCGCGGACGTGACGATCTATGGCGATCAGGAACGCGTGCTGCGGGTGTTGCTGGACCCGATGAGCCTCGCCAGCTATGGGCTGTCGGTCGCTGATGTCGCCAACGTGATGAAAAATGCACGCTATGACGTGCCCGCGGGCAGCTTCCAGTCGCGTGAGCAGGAAGTGCTGGTCCGCGCCAATGCCTCCGTAATCGACCCGAAGAAGATCGAGGATCTGTTTATCCGCGAACCGGTGCGGATCGGCGACGTGGCAACCGTGTTTTTCGGCCCTGCCGACGCGGAAAGCTGGGTGCGCCTGAATGGCCGAACGGTGCTTAGCCTCGGCATCGTGCGGCAGGCCAGTTCCAACACCATCGTCATCGCCGAGGGCGTGGCGCAGGTTGTCGAACGCCTGAAGACACAAATACCGGCGATCACCGTTGAAACGATTTCCGACGACAGTCTGTTCATCAAGGGGTCCATCTCGGAACTGCTGGAAACGCTGGGTTATACGATCCTGATCGTGATTGCCGTGCTGGTTGTCTTCACCGGACAGATCCGCGCGTCGTTCATTCCGACGGTCGCGATTCCGGTGGCGCTTGTCGGCTCGCTGGCGGCGGTGTGGCTGCTCGGCTTTTCGATTAATCTGATTACGCTTCTGGCGATGGTGCTGGCGACGGGGGTTGTTGTCGATGACGCCATTGTCGTGCTTGAGAATATCCAGCGGTTGCGCGCCCGTGGCATCAAGACCCGCGCCGCCGCCGTGCTGGCGACGCGTCAGGTGTTCTTCGCCGTCATTGCGACGACCGCGACTTTGGTGTCGGTGTTCGTGCCGATTTCATTCCTGCCGTCGACGGCGGGCCGACTGTTCCAGGAATTCGGATTTGTGCTCGCGGTGACGGTGATGATCTCGTCGTTCGTGGCGCTGTCCTTGGTGCCGATGTTGGCGTCGAAGCTGCCCGACCGGGGTGCGCGCCGCGCACCGGGTGGTGCTCTCGGCATGTTGCATGCGGTCGGCCGCGCCGGTCTCAAGGCTTATACGGTGCCGCTGGACATGGTGCTGAAGGCGCCGATCCTGGTGTTTATCCTCTGCGCGTCCGTCATTGCCCTTGCCACTGTTGCGTACCAGCAACTCGGCGAGGAGCTGGTGCCCGAGGAAGATCGCGGAAAGGTCAATGTGCGTTTGACGGGACCGGACGGTGTCGGTCTGCCGTACACCGACCGTCAGGTCGAACAAGTGGAAAAAATGTTCGAGCCGTATCTGGCGATGGGCGTGACCGACCGCCTGTTTACGGTGACCGGCATTTACGACCTCAACCGCGGGCAGGTGCTGGCGCCACTGGTCCCGTGGGACCAGCGCGATATCTCCGAAGGCGAAATCGCCGCCGACATCAACAAGAAGCTACGCAACCTGCCGGGGGCTCAGGCACGGGTCCGGCGCGGCAACAGCCTTAATCTCCGGAACGCCGACGGCGGGCTGGAGATCGCGCTGATCGGCGCCGACTACGATCACATCTTTACCGAGACCAACAAGTTCGTCCGCCTGATCGAAACCGAGTTGCCATGGATCAGCAATCTGCGCGTCGAGTTTCGCGCCACGCAGCCGGAACTGTCGATCGACATCGATCGCCGCCGCGCCACCGATCTGGGTGTCGATATCGAAAATCTGGCGACCACCATTCAGGTGCTGGTTGACGAATTCGAAGTTGCCGAGCTGACGGTCAACGACAAGGCGGTGCCGATCATGCTACAGGCGACGGAAGAAGCCGTCAATGAACCGGCCGACATCGCCAACCTTTATGTGACGGCAGCGGGTGGGCGGCTGGTGCCGCTATCGCAACTGATCACGTTTTCCGAAAGCTCGGTCCCGGCGGAGCTGGATCGCCATGCACAGCGCCGCGCCATCGAGATCGATGCCGATATCGCCCCCGGACGCACGTTGCGCGAAGCCATCGACGCCGTGCGCGCGCTGGCCGTCGGCAACCTCGAAGGGGACGTCGGCCTGATCTTCCTCGGCGAAGCGAAGGAATTGAACGAAACGTCCCATGATCTGGCGGTCACGTACCTAATCGCCTTCGTGGTCGTGTTTCTGGTGCTGGTGGCGCAGTTCGAAAGTCTGACCAGTGCCGTCGTCGTCATGTTGACGGTGCCGTTCGGCATCTGCGCGGCAATCTTCGCGCTCTATATCACCGGCACCTCGATCAACATCTATTCGCAGATCGGCGTATTGATGCTGACGGGCATCATGGCCAAGAACGCAATCCTGATGGTGGAATTTGCCGATCAGCTCAGGGAAACCGGCATGTCGCCGCTCGATGCGGCACGCGAAGCATCGCTGGTGCGGTTCCGCCCGATCATGATGACCATGGTTTCGACGGTGTTCGGCGGTTTGCCGCTGATCCTCGGCAGCGGGCCGGGCGTGGAAGCGCGCATCGCCATCGGCTGGGTGATCTTCGGCGGGCTCGGCATGGCGGCGGCGATCACGCTATTGCTGACACCGGTTCTATATTCGCGGATTGCCGGGCTGTCCAAGCCGCGCTCGGAAACCGGCGAGCAGCTTGCCGCCGAACTGCGCGAAGCCGAAAGCGGCTCCAAGGCGCCGGCGGAATAGCCGGCCTAGCTCTCGTCCTCGTCGTCGTCGAGGATGATTTCGCTGTCTTTGTCGAGCCCGAGTATGGCGCCGGTCCGTTGCGGCTCAATCGGCTGCAACTCGTCCTTGTCGTCGGTCGTCCACTCGGCAATCTGGATCACTTCGGCATGCACGCCGTCGCGATCTTCGACGACGACCTGTTCCAGCACGTGCAGGCCGTTCTGATCGGCATAGAAAGTATGTTCGCCGAATACTTCTGTCAGCGCTTCGCTGGCAGGGTTGTCGTCGGGGATGGGAATTGCGCCGGTCTGGCGCTCAATCGTGCCAACCTGATCATCAGAAAGTTTCATCGGAATACCTAATCAATCGTTCGGACCAGGAAACGCCGGGTTCGGCTTTTGTCCTTGGATATGGGTTCGTGACGCATCCCGATTGCACCCTCGCAAATCAGACCAATCGGTGCAAGGGGGCGGAAGTCCGTCAATTGTGTAAAAGGTCGACGGTCACATATTCGGATAATTCGGGCCGCCGCCGCCTTCCGGGACCACCCAGTTGATATTCTGCGTCGGATCCTTGATGTCGCAGGTCTTGCAGTGCACGCAGTTCTGCGCATTGATCTGCAGTTTCATCGCGGGTTGCCCCGCGTCATCATCAGCACCGGCATTTTCGTCATCGGCGACGTATTCGTAGACGCCCGCCGGACAGAAGCGTGCTTCCGGCCCGTCATAGGTGCCGAGGTTCGTCGCCACCGGCACACCCGCGTCTTTCAGCGTCAGGTGGATCGGCTGGTCTTCTTCGTGGTTGGTTGCCGAGAACGAGACATTGGTCAGTTTGTCGAAGGTGATCACGCCGTCCGGTTTTGGATAATCGATCTTCTTCATGTCCTTGGCCGGTTTCAGCGCATCGTGGTCGGTGTGGTGGCCGAAGGTCCAGGGCAGCAGGAAGCCAAGTCCAAGGTTGTTCAGCCACATGTCGAACCCGGCATAGATCGTGCCGAGCGTAAGACCGAATTTCGACAGCGCCGGACGCGCATTGCGAACCTTGTGCAGGTCTTTGTAAACCCAACTCGCGCGGAACGCTGGTTCATAATCGGTCAGTTCGTCATGCGCCCGGCCTTCCTTCAGCGCGGCAAAGGCGCTTTCGGCGGCCAGCATGCCGGTCTTCATCGCGTTGTGCGATCCCTTGATGCGCGGCACGTTGACGAACCCCGCCGCGCAACCGGTCATGCAGCCGCCGGGGAAGGCCAGCTTCGGCACGCTCTGCAAGCCGCCTTCATTGATTGCACGTGCGCCATAGGCGACGCGTCGACCGCCTTCGAGCATCTTCTTGATGTCCGGGTGCGTCTTGAAGCGCTGCATTTCATCATACGGCGACAAATACGGGTTTTCGTAATCCAGGGTGACGACGAAACCGATGGCGATCTGTCCGGCTTCCTGGTGATAGACGAAGCCGCCGCCGGCACAATCGGAAAGTGGCCAGCCCTGGGTGTGGATGACGGTGCCTTCCTTGTGATTTTCGGCCGGGACGTCCCACAGTTCCTTGATGCCGATGCCGTACGTTTGCGGCTCGCGGCCTTCGCGCAGATTGAATTTTTCCATCAACTGTTTCGACAGGTGACCCCGGCAGCCTTCGGCGAAGAACGTGTATTTGGCATGCAGTTCCATGCCCGGCTCGAAGTTGGGCCCTTGCTGGCCGTCGCGCGTCCGCCCCATGTCGCCCGTCGCGATCCCTTTCACGGAGCCGTCGTCGTTGAACAGCACTTCAGCGGCGGCAAAGCCGGGATAGACCTCGACGCCCATGGCTTCGGCCTGTTCCCCCAGCCAGCGGGTCAGATTGCCGAGCGAAAGCGTATAGCAACCGTGATTGCTCATCAGCGGCGGCAGCAACAGATGCGGCAGCGATGCGCTGCCGTGTTCGGACAATACCCAGTGCTGGTTGTCGGTGACCGGCACACCCATCGGTGCGCCTTTTTCTTTCCAGTCCGGAATCAACTCGTCGAGGGCGATCGGATCGACAACGGCGCCGGACAGAATGTGCGCGCCGACTTCCGAGCCTTTTTCGACGACGCAGACGGAGATTTCCTGGCCCTGCTCCTGTGAAAGCTGCATCAGGCGGATTGCGGCGGAAAGCCCGCTGGGACCGGCACCGACGATAACCACGTCGAGTTCCATGCTTTCACGTTCTACGGCTTCAGGTTGCTGTGCGTCGTCGTTCATATCCGCCCCGTTAAATATCGCGTCATATAAATAAAGTGCTGCTCACAAGAGCTCAGGCGTTATATCACGCCGTTTTCGGCGTTTCACGGGCGAATTCCGAACTGTATTCACTCAAAACCGTCATTTCCGGCGCTGTTCAGAGCCGGTGCAGGTGCTAAGATCGCCCCATGGAGCACGCCGAAAACCTTTCCGCCGTACTGCAATGGCATATCGACGCCGGTTGCGACGAATGTGTCGCCGACGCGCCGGTCGACCGGTTTGCCGTGTCTGCGCAAATGATGACGGAACCGGCGGCTGCGGCACCGGCACGCGCACCCGCGCAAGCAGCCCCCGCAAGTACGCCCCCCGGCGTCAGCCGCGGTGCCAAGGTCGATCCACGTGAAGTCGACAATAACCGGCAGGTCAAATCCGCCATGGAACTGGCCAGTGCTGCCGAAAGCATCGACGATCTGCGTGCGGCGCTTGCCGGCTTCGAAGGATGCCCGTTGAAAAAGACGGCGACCAATCTCGTGCTGTCCGATGGCCCCGCCGACGCCAGATTGATGCTCATCGGCGAAGCACCGGGCGCGGACGAGGATCGCCAGGGTATTCCCTTCGTCGGTCCGAGCGGCAAGCTGCTCAATGCCATACTCGAAAGCGTCGGGCTGAAGCGCGAAGAGGTGTTGATCTCCAATACAGTCTTCTGGCGCCCGCCCGGCAACCGCACGCCGACGACACAGGAAGCCGCGGTCTGCCACCCGTTCATCGAACGCCTTGTCGAAATCGTCGATCCGCAAGTGCTGGTATGCATCGGTGCGCCGGCAACGCATACCATGCTCGGCCAGACGCAAGGCATCAGCCGGTTGCGCGGCAAATGGTTCAAGTTCCAGACGCCGAAGCTGTCGCACCCCATCGACGCCACGGCGTTGTTTCACCCGGCGTATCTGTTGCGCACACCGATCAAGAAACGCGATGCCTGGACCGATATCCGCATGATCAAAAAGCGCCTCGACGAGGCCTGATCTCGCGCATCACGTTTCCTTCACGTCCAAGTGAGGGGACTTGATTTCTATACATTAGGAAAAGCTGGCATATCGGTTTTGCGCCGCCGGACGGTTGTGCGCGTAACCTTATGAACTCAGGAGATATCGAATGAAACGCACCTTTACCGCCGCCGCCGTCGTTGCGGGTGCTCTTGCCACCGCCGGTGCTGCGACACTTTCCGCGCCGGTCAATGCCGCCGAGAACGTCAAGTGTTACGGCATTTCCAAAGCCGGTCAGAACGATTGCGCTGCCGGTCCGGGCACGACCTGCGCCGGGACGTCGACCGTGGATTATCAGGGCAACGCCTGGAAGCTGGTGCCCAAAGGCTCCTGCGTCACCGCCGAACTGCCGGGTGGCCGCAAGGGTTCGCTGACTTCGTTGAAGCGCGATAACCCGAGCTAACGGGCACAATCGCGCACAGGGGACGAGGGGGGCAGATGCCGGATCAGCCGATCAATGCATTCCGTGCCGGAGCGGGATTCAAGGCGCGCCACTTTGGCGCGATCATGGAGGCTCGACCGTGCGCCGGGTTCTTCGAGGTCCATGCGGAAAACTACATGGGCGCCGGTGGCCCCCCTCATGCCCAGTTGGAGAAACTCCGTGCGGACTATCCGTTGTCGGTGCATGGCGTCGGGTTGTCGATTGGCGGCGCGATAGCGCTGGACCGTGTGCATCTCGACCGCTTGAAATCGGTCGTCGCGCGCTATCAGCCGGCGCTGGTGTCCGAACACCTTGCGTGGTCGACGCACCGCAGTGGCTTTCTCAACGATTTGCTGGCGCTGCCGTATACGGACGAAACATTGGCCACGGTCGCCGATCACATCGATCAGGTGCAGACGCATCTCGGCTGTGAAATCGCGCTGGAAAACCCGTCGACTTATGTAACGTTCGCGGAAAGCAGCTGGGACGAAGCGGACTTCATCGCCGAGGTCCAGCGCCGCAGCGGCTGCGGCCTCTTGCTCGACGTTAACAATGCTTATGTGTCCGCCGTCAATCATGGTGGCGATGCATCGGATTATCTGGCGCGGTTTCCGTTACAGCATGTGCGCGAGATTCATCTGGCCGGACATGCGGTCGCGACCGACGATGCCGGGCAGACGTTCCTGATCGATGCGCATGACCGTGCCGTCGGCAATGCCGTGATGGCATTGTTTGCTGAAGTGCTGGCGCGCACCGGACCGCTGCCGACATTGGTCGAATGGGATAACGACCTGCCGGAATGGCCGGTGATGATGGGCGAGATCGAAAAAATATCGCGGGCGCTTCGCGCCCTCCCCAATAAAGCCGAGATCAGCCATGTGGCTTAATACACTTAACCGGTTCGATGCGGCGTTGGCGGATGTAAATGCGCCTGTGCCGGACGGGATTAACGGGGATGACGGGCGCTTCAACGTTTATCGAAACAATGTCGCGGTCGGCTTGTCGAACGCATTGGCGGAAACGTTTCCCGTCGTGAAACACCTCGTCGGCGAAGAATTTTTCGCTGCCATGGGGCAAATCTACGTTCGAGAAAATCGACCGGCTTCGCCGGTTCTCTTCGAATATGGATCAACGTTCCCCGATTTCATTGAAACCTTCGAGCCTGCGCAGAGTATTTCCTATCTTGCGGATGTCGCCAGACTGGAACGTGCCTGGCTTGATGCCTATCACAGTGCAGATGCTCGTCCGCTCGGGATCGATGTTCTTGCATCCGTATCCGAAAATCATATCGAAGGGCTACGCTTTGAACTTCATCCGGGGGCTTGCCTGATCCGAAGCGACCATCCGATCGTGTCGATCTGGAACGCGCATCAGATTACCGGCGCGCCGGATTTATCCACGCTCCAGTGGCAGGGCGAGCAAGCCTTGATCGTCCGGCCTGAACTCGACGTTCAGATTATTCGACTCGATCCGACAACGTTTGATTTTTACACCGGCCTGGCGGCCGGCGGAGCCTTGGGGCGCGTTTGCGATGCCCTCGGCAACGAGACTGGCTTCGACCCGTCGGCTGCGCTGGCGGGGTTGTTCAATGCGGGCGCGGTCGTCGCGCTAACTGAAAGTGGGGGACCATCGGCATGCTAAATCTCATCGAGACAATAAAGAGCCTGCACGACAAATTTTTTAACGGCGTCGAGAATATAGCAGGAGGGTGGTTTCTTGGGCTGGCCGCACGACTGATTTTTTCGTCGGTCCTATTGGTGTTCTTCCTCAATTCCGCGATGACCAAACTGGGCAGCGGGTTTCCCGGCATGTTCGTCCCCGCCGTCGGTGCCTATGCGCAGATCGTGCCATCCATCGCCGAAGCGGCCGGGTATGATCCGAACAACATCGCCCTGTTCCCCTGGAAGCTGATCGTGCTGGCGGGGACTTATGCGGAATTCATTCTGCCGATCATGTTGCTGGTTGGCTTGTTCACCCGTTTCACCAGTCTCAGCCTGATCGGGTTCATTGTCGTGATGAGCATCGTCGACGTGCAGTTTCATGGACTGGACGCCAAAAGCATCGGCTTGGCGTTCGACCGTGTACAGGACGGCATCATCGCCGATCAGCGGCTGCTGTGGATATTCCCGCTGGTGTTTCTCGTTTTGAAGGGCGGCGGGCCTGTGTCGGTGGACGGTCTGTTGGCGCGCCCGGGGCGCTAGATCAGCCGAGCACGATCAGCATGACCGACGGCACGACGACGAAAACCGCGCCGACGATCTTCAGCGTCAGGTGTTCGCGCCGGAACAGGATCACGCTCAACAGCATCGAAAAGATCGGCGATACCGCGACGATCGGCACCACGGTGATGACCGAGCCGTTCATCAGTGCCGTGTTGATCGACAGGATCGCCGCCGCGAAGCATAGCCCTGAGAGCAGGAACCAGCGCACGCCGTGATCCGATAAACTGATCGCGGGCCGGCCGACGCCCTTTCGCAAGTGCAGCGCCGAGGTCACGACGAACGACACCGAAAAGCCGATCAGCCCGGCGAAATAGGGGTCGGGGATGTATTCCGTACCGATCTTGATCAGGCCGTGACAGCAGGCGCGGATCATCGCGGCTGCGACCGGCAGCGCCAGCGCCCACAGCGGCCACGAGGCTGGCACTTTCTTGTTGCGGCGGCTCAGGTTGAGGATCGTGCCGATGATGCCGAGCGTGCCGATCGCGATCTGCCAGGTCAGCATTTCGTCGAGGATCAGGATCCCGAACGCCGCTGCGAAGAGCGGCGCAGTGCCGTTCAACGTCGCCGTCAGGGTCGGGCCGATATGGCGGATCGCGGCGACCGACAGGTTCGCCGATATTGCCGGGCGCACCAGCCCGATGCAGACAAAAACCAGCGCCGCGGGGTGCAGGAAATATTCGGGCTTGAGCATCAGCGGCGCGGCCAGCCAGTAGATCGCGGCGCTGGAACCGATGCTGATCATGGTGCCGGTTCTGGAGTCCAGCGATTGCAAGCCGTTGTTCTGCACCTGGCCGCCGAGTGCGAACAGGAACGCAGCAATCAGGGCGAGGCCGTAGGGTGGGATAGGGACGTCTGCGATCAAGAAATTCTCCTGCCCGGAGCGGGCGGATGATGGTGCTTGCTTGGCGATAGTGCACGGATCGGGCATGCTCCGTAAAGCAGCCTTGTAAGGGCATGTAAGGAGTATCTCGATGAATGACAACCGATATGCGCTAATCGTCGGCGCCGGCAAGGGACTGAGCGCCTCGCTGGCCCGCAAGGCCCGTGCCGAGGGAATGACGCCGCTGCTTGCCGCGCGCGACACGGCGAAACTGGACGGCCTGGTCGAAGAGGTTTCCGGCCATGCGCATGCCTGCGACGGGGCCGACCCGGCCTCCGTAGCCGCGCTGTTCGAGTGGATTGCCGCGGATTTCGGTGTGCCGGAACTGGTGATCTACAACCCGTCGGCGCGCGCCCGCGGGCCGATTGCCGAGCTTGACCCCGAAGCGGTTCGCAACGTTTTGATGGTGACGGCGTTCGGCGGCTTCCTGGTCGGTCAGGCAGCGGCGAGGGCCATGCTGCCGCGTGGCTCAGGCTCGATCCTGTTCACCGGCGCTTCGGCCAGCGTCAAGGGGTACGTCAACTCCGCCAGCTTCGCCATGGGCAAATTCGGCCTTCGCGGTCTGGCACAAAGCATGGCGCGTGAGTTGGCGCCAAAGGGTATCCACGTCGGCCACTTCGTCATCGATGGCGGCATCGGCGAGAGCGAAGACCCGGAGAATCCAAACAAGCTGCACCCGGACCACATCGCCGAGACGTATTTCGATCTGCATAACCAGCCGCGTTCGGCGTGGACCTGGGAAATGGAACTCAGGCCTTTTGTCGAGACGTTCTGAGGCCGCTCAGCCCCCGGCAATTGCCGTGGTAAGGTCTTCGACCGCCGCGGCGCTATCCAGCGCAAACACCAGGTCGCGAACGGCAGTGGCCTGATCCTTCGGCAACGCGTGCTCGACCAGTGCAAAGTATTTGGCCTCGACCTCGTCGGCGCTCAATGGATTGTCCGGCGATCCTTTGCGGTGCGTTACCGTTTCACTGAACGTGCGGCCGTCGGTGGTGGTGAGCGTGATCCGCGCCATATGGCGGAAGGCTGCCCCCTTGGCCTCGATCTCGTCGTCGACCGAAGCGGATATTTTCTCGATAAACGCCAAAGTATCGGGGGCGCGGATCGCGTCCTCGGTGAACTCACCGACGAAGGCGCGACCGTTCAGGGCGATCATGGCGAGGCCGTAATAAATGTTCATCTGCGCTGCCGTGATGCTTTGCGCTTCATAGGGCCATGCACAGTGCACGTATGTCGGCTTGCTGACCCCGGCATGAATCGTGGCAACATCGCTGGGCGTGAGGGCGTTATCTTTCATGATGGCGGATAGCGCGTCCAGCGCGGCATGGATCGAGGTCACGGTGGCGTGCGGTTTGAAGCCGGTCTCCGCCGTTTCCCAAATCTCCCCCAGACCGTCTGTTACCCGGGACAGCTCGATCTTGCCGGAAAACGCGGCCAGGAATCCGCCGTACTCGGCCTCGACGACATCGGATATTCCCGTGAAGCCGTCGCGTGCCAGCAACGCGCCGCGTACGCCCGCTTCCGCCGCGTGCCCGGAATGCAGACGTTTCACCATCGCGCCTTCCTGTGACGCCATCAGGCCCGATCCCAATGACCCGGCAATGCCCATCGCATTCAGCATCTGCTCGGCATCGAGCTTCATGAGTTTCGCCGCAGTGACGGCAGCGCAGAACGGTCCGACCACTCCTTGCGGGTGAAAGCCGCGCAACAATAGGTCCGTGCTCGCCGCAGCGCCGATGCGGTTGCCCGCTTCGTAGCCGGCGACGATTGTCGTCAGAACATCGGGTCCGCTAGCGCCGCCCAGGTATTCGGCGACGTTCAGCGCGACCGGCACGGCGATGGAATTCGGGTGCAAAATCGCGTCGCGGTGAATGTCGTCCAGCTCGAACGCGTGGCCCGCCGTTGAATTGATCAGTACGGCGCCGCTCAGCGGTGCCGTGCGGCCCATGCCGAAGACGGTGGCGGATGGCACGCCGCCCTCAGCCGCAACCATATCGGCGATCTTGCGCGTCCACGGCAGGGCGGATCCAACCAGGCAGCAGGCGATGCCGTCGAGAATGTTGAGCTTCAGTTTTTCGATGACGGCGGGCGGGATGGCGTCGAATGTCAGTCCCGCAGCAAATGTCGCCAGCGTTTTAGAGGCACCGGCGTCGGCGGTGCGGCTATCCGGATTAGGTGTTTTCATAGCTGCAGTGTAACCCTGCATCCGTTCTTTCCAAGACCCGTTCGCGAGGACCGTCAACGGGTCTGTTGACGCATATGGCCCGCCCGCTTGCGGCGATTCCCGCGATCGGGTAGAAATATCGGGACTAGGGATTGAGGGGTTTCGTCCATTGACGACGACGAGGAAACGTCCTCCGCTGACGCACATGATCGCGGCGGCGGCAGTGGGGATTCTGATTGCCGTATCCGGTTTGCCTTCGGGCGCGCAGCCGCGCATGCCCGGCGACCAGATATATGCGGCCCCGGGCCTGCCGCAAATCATCGGCGACGAGGACATTCGTCTTTATCGGCGTATTTTCGAGGTCCAGGAAGCCGGTGACTGGAAGACCGCCGATGCGCTGATCGACCGCCTCTCCGATCCGGTGCTGATGGGACATGTGCTGTATCAGCGTTACATGCATCCGACCAAATACCGTTCCAAATACAAGGAACTGAAAGACTGGATGGCGGCGTATGCCGATCATCCGTCGGCGGGCACTATATATAAGCTCGCGCTGCGCCGCCGCCCGGCCAACTGGAAGAGGCCCGCACCCCCGGATGTCCTGCCCGATGCCGGTGTCCTGCAGTATCGACCGTCGTTTCAACGCATTCACATCCCGGGCAAATCTCGTTCCTCGTCCGACAAGCGCAAGGCGCGCTCGCTCCGCCATCAAATCAAACGGGCGCTGCGCCGGGGCCACACGCTGACGGCGAAGCGTCTTATTACCGACCGCAACAGCAAACGTCTTTTGTCGGCAGCGGAATATGACGAGGCGCGTGTCGGTCTTGCCAAAGGATACTTCATCGACGGCCGGGACGATTGGGGGTTGCAGTGGGCGTTGCCGGCGTTGAAACGGTCCGGCGCATACCTGCCCGAGGGGCACTGGACGGCCGGTCTGCTGTTGTGGCGTGCCGAAAAATACGCCGAAGCCGCACAACACTTCGAAGCGGCGGCGAACAACCCCAAGATTTCCGACTGGATGGGGTCGGCATCCGCTTTCTGGGCTGCCCGGGCGTACATGGCCGCACACCAGCCGAACGCGGTGACGGGATTGTTGAACCAGGCTGCACAACACCCGCGGACATTCTATGGAATGCTGGCGACGCGCCTTCTCGGGCGCGATCTTCCGTTCAAGTGGACGCCGCCGACGTTCAAGGGCGACACGCTGAAGCAGCTTTCCGAAAACCCGCGCGGGCGCCGTGCCATCGCGCTGATGCAACTCGGTGACAACATCCGTGCTGAAAGTGAAATCAAGGGCCTGATCCGGGGGGCCGACCGGACGATGCTGGAAGGGATTCACGCATTGGCGGCACGCGGCAATATGGCCTCGGTGGCGGTTCGCCTCGATACACTCCTGTACCCGGACGGCGGCGGCTACGATGGTGCCGCGTACCCGATTCCCGACTATATTCCCGTCGACGGCTTCAGCGTCGACCGAGCGCTGGTCTATGCGCTGATCCGTCAGGAAAGCCGTTTCAATCCCAAGGCCAAAAGCTGGGCCGGCGCGCGCGGGTTGATGCAATTAATGCCGCGTACGGCCAAGTTCGTTGCCCGTTCGACCGGCATGCGGCTCCGCGAACGCTCTAAGCTCTATACCCCGGAAACCAATCTTGAACTGGGACAGCGCTACATCGAGATGCTGCTCGCCGAAAGCGACGTGTCGATGAATTTGTTCAAATTGGCGGTGGCGTGGAACGGCGGGCCGGGGAACCTCCGCAAATGGAAGCGCCGCACCAAGTATCTCGACGACCCGATCTTTTTCATCGAGAGCATTCCGTCGTTCGAGACCCGAACCTTCGTCGAAAGGGTGTTGACCAACTTCTGGATTTACCGCCATCGTCTGGGTCAGGACACGCCGTCGCTTGATGCGGTCGCGCGTGGTGAATGGCCGCTTTATGAGGCCATGGGACCCGGAGATTCGGAGATCGCAACCAATGCCCCTCGCAACTGACCGCGAATTCAAGCCCGTCAACATTGCCGTCCTTACCGTTTCCGATACGCGGACGTTGGAAGACGATCGTTCCGGTGACACGCTGGCAAGCCGGCTGACCGAGGCTGGACACTTTCTCGCCGACCGCAAGGTCTGCAAGGACGATGCCGATGTCATCGCCGCGCAGTTTCGCGAATGGGTCGCCGATCCCGGGATCGACGTGGTGATTTCGACCGGGGGCACCGGTGTTACGGGGCGCGACGTGACGCCGGAAGCGTTAAAGCAGGTGACGGACAAGGAAATCCCCGGCTTCGGCGAGTTGTTTCGCTGGATCAGCTATCAGAAGATCGCCACGTCCACAGTGCAGTCCCGCGCCACGGCGGCGGTCGCCGACGGCACCTACATTTTCGTGCTGCCGGGCTCGACCGGCGCCTGCAAGGATGCGTGGGACGATATCCTTGTGCATCAACTCGATTACCGGCACATGCCGTGCAATTTCGTCGAGCTGATGCCGCGCCTCAATGAACACAAGGTTTGATTCGTGAGCGATATCCAAGCCGTCCTGTTCGATATGGACGGGGTGCTCTATGCCTACGATTTCGCAAACCGGCTGAATTTATTGGAATCCGCGCTCGGCGTACCGGCGGCAGACATCCGCGAAAAGATTTTTACATCCGGATTCGACGGCGCCCACGACAATGGCGATTTTGGCGTCGATGATTACATCGCCGGGATATCGGAACGCCTGGGCGTGGCGGTGCGGCTCGGTCAATGGGTTGCGGCGCGCAAGTGGGCGATGGCGCCGGAGCCGGCGATGATCGATCTGGCGCGGAAGCTCTCCGAAATACTGGAAATCGCGCTGCTCACCAACAACGGCCAATTCCTTTACGACCATATCGACGAGTTGGCGCCGGAACTGCGCCCGCTGTTTGGCGAGCGGCTGTTCGTGTCCGGGGTACATGGCTTCAACAAGGAACGTGCCGAGGATTTTACCGGTATCCTTGACCGGCTCGGCTGGGAAGCGGAAACAACCCTGTTTGTCGATGATAACGCCGGGTACATCGCCCAGGCTGACGAGGCCGGGTTGGTCACGCATCACTTCGAAGAGATTGATGGGCTGCGAGACCGGTTAAGTGTGCTCGGGCTTTTATGAGCACGTCGCCCTGACCTCGATTCAGGGCCCGTAATCTCAATAGCGCGATTTTCCGAATATGCTTGGCGCAAAAAAAGAACGCCATCCCGGACCGGCTTACAGGGGATCGACCGGGGTGGCGCTAGGGGAGTCAACAGGGGAAGACGTTAGCCGTTGCGGTAGGTGTAGCTGTAACCGTTGATCGCCGGCACACCGCCCAGGTGCGCATAGAGAATCTTCGATCCGTCCGGGAAGTAATCCTTCTGCACCAGATCGATCAGGCCCTGCATGGATTTCCCTTCGTAAACAGGGTCGGTCATCATGCCTTCGAGGCGGGCACACGTACGGATCGCATCGTTGGTTTCTTCGGACGGGATGCCGTAGGCCGGGTAGGCATAGTCTTCGATCAGCACCAGATCGTCGTCGGTGATGTCGCGGCCCAGTTCGACCAGTTCCGCAGTTTGCTTGGCGATCTGCATCACTTGTGCGCGAGTTTGGTCCGGTGTGAAGGAGGCGTCGATGCCAATCACTTTATCGGCGCGGCCATCCTTGGCGAACCCGACGAGCATGCCGGCATGGGTCGAGCCGGTGACCGTGCAGACGATAACGTAATCGAACTTGATGCCCATCTCTGCTTCCTGGGCGCGCACTTCCTCGGCAAAGCCGACGAACCCCAGGCCGCCGAACTTGTGCACCGACGCGCCGGCGGGGATCGGATATGGCTTGCCGCCCTTGGCCTTCACGTCTTCCAGTGCATTTTCCCAGCTTTCGCGGATGCCGATGTCGAAACCCTCGTCGACCAGCTCGATCTCCGCACCCATGACGCGGCTCAACAGGATGTTGCCGACCCGGTCGTAAACCGCATCGTGGAACGGCACCCAGCTTTCCTGCACAAGACGGCACTTCATGCCGATTTTGGCAGCGACGGCGGCGACCAGACGGGTGTGGTTCGACTGCACGCCGCCGATGGTCACCAGCGTATCGGCGTTGGATGCCAGCGCATCGGGGACGATGTATTCAAGCTTGCGGAGTTTGTTGCCGCCGAAAGCCAGGCCGGAGTTGCAGTCTTCGCGCTTGGCGTAAATCTCGACTTTGTCGCCGAGATGCGATGAAAGCCGGTTCAGTTTCTCGATCGGTGTCGGGCCGAACGTGAGGGGGTAGCGTTCAAATTTCTCCAGCATCGTGCAGCACTCCTGTGGCTTCTGAATAAGCGGTGATCGTTGCGGCGCAGAGTAACCTATATGTTGGGAAAGGTGCTTCCGTAATTGGGAAAATTATGGAAGTTTAAAAATATGGAAAAAAATATTATGATGAAGTATTTCTTATATTTAATATAAAATGAGAGAATCTTTCATATGCCTGAGCTTGATCGTACCGATGTCCGTATCTTGCGTGCCCTACAGGCGGATGGGCGTTTGTCGAACGCCGATCTCGCCAAGCGGGTCAACGCCAGTGCCGCCACCTGTCACCGCCGCACGCAGCGCTTGTTCGATGAAGGCTATATCACCGGCACGCGGGCATCCGTCGCGCCGGAGCGTGTCGGACTGGGCGCGCTGGTGATCGTCGGCGTGGTCCTCGACCGCTCGACGCCGGAAAGTTTCGCCGCCTTTGAAAGTGCGGCGCTGGAAATGCCATTCATCATTGATTGCCATCTGGTTGCAGGTGACTTCGACTATTTCCTGAAAATCCGTGTGCAAGACATGAACGATTTCAGCCGCCTGCACGGTGAAAAGCTTTTGACCCTGCCGGGCGTGCGCCAGACGCGAACGTTCTTTGTGATGAAGGAAGTCACCGACCAGGCGCCGCTGGTTTTCTGACGCGCTGCGTTATCCGGCGCGGCCTTCCAAGAGATCGATTCCCGGGGCGAGGGATGCCGCCATGAAATCCATGAAGGCGCGAACCCTGCCGGTGTGGCGCAAGTCCTCGTGCGTCAACAGCCAGATCGCGCTCGCGGCAGCTTCGATGGGCGGCGCAATGCGCATCAGGCCCTTGCGCGGATCGGCCATGAAGCACGGCAGTATCGCTGCGCCCATGCCGGCGGCACAACTATGCAGCAAGCCAAGCAGGCTGTTCGAGCGCAGCGCGACATGCGCGTCCGGCAAGGTCGTGCGGAACCACTTGTCTGCGGCAAGATGCGCCAACGACCCGTCAACCGCGAGCCAGTCGAGTGAAGCAAGCTCCAAAGATCTGCGCTTCATGTAGCTTTTCGTTGCATAGGGCGCAAAGGCGAGGTTGGCGAGACGGCGGCCGACCAGCGTTTCCGGCGGATTGAGGGTCGGGCGCACGGCGACGTCGGCCTGCCGCTTCGACAGATTGACGTGCTGGTTGTCCAGCACAAGCTCCAGCGCGATGCCCGGATAAGCACGATTGAATGCTGCCAGATGCGGGCCGAGCAGATTCTCCGCGACGGTATCGGTGGTGGTGACGACCAGCGTGCCCTCGAGCTTCAGGTCCTGACCGGTGATGCGTAGATCGACGCGCTCGATCTCGCGCTCGACGCGCAGCGCCGATGCCTGCATTTCCTCGCCGGCAATGGTCAGCGCATAGCCGCTCGCCAGGCGTTCGAACAAACGCACGCCCAGTTGCGCTTCGAACGTATTGATGCGCCGGAACACCGTCGAATGATTGACGCCGAGCGCCTTTGCCGCACCTGACAATGACCCGGCGCGGGCGACTTCCAGAAACACCTTCAAATCGTCCCAGGCAAAGCTCATCGCGGGCGGATCCCATGTTTGCAAAAATGCAAACTAATACTGCAATTGTTGGGGATACCATTGCAATAAGGAAATGCGTAAGGTCTGCCTCAACGCGTCGGGCAATGGGCCGGGCGCTCGCAAATCAATGAGGACAGGACCATGCTGAACAACATTTCCGATACCAATATCAACCCGCAGACCGCACCGTGGGGCGCGCTCGTCCTTCGGGTTTCGCTGGGCGCGATGTTTATCGCCCACGGGCTGATCTTGAAATATTTCACGTATACGCTGGCCGGAACGGCACAGTTTTTTGAAAGCATCGGCTATCCGGGCGCGTTGGCTTACGCCGTGTTTTTTGCCGAAACGCTGGGCGGGATCGCGCTCGTGCTGGGATTCCAGACGCGGTTGGTGGCGCTCGCGCTGCTGCCGGTGTTGATCGGTGCGATCATGGTGCACGCCGGCAACGGCTGGGTCTTCTCTGCCCAAGGCGGCGGCTGGGAATACCCGGCGTTTCTGATCGTGGCTTCGCTTGTGCAGGCATTGCTGGGCGGCGGCGCGCTGGCCATCAGCAAAAGCGATTTTCTCCTGTCGGTTTCCCCTGCCGGCAATAGCACCGTGACGTCGAACTGACGGCACGGATAGGATAGGGCGGCAGGCGGAATACGCGTCTGCCGCCCTTCTTTTCCTTGATGAAGGAAGAATGATATGACGATGCCCGCATTATTCGTTTCGCACGGCGCGCCGACGGTGATCCTTGATGAGACCCCGGTCCGCAAGTTCCTCGCGAAGCTCTCGGAGACCGTCGAAAAGCCGCGCGAAATCCTTGCCGTTTCGGCTCACTGGGAGACCGCTGCGCCGGTCGTCAGCGATGCCGAGAGGCCGGAAACGATTTACGATTTCTATGGGTTCCCGGATGCGCTTTACAAGCTCACATACCCCGCGCCGGGCGCACCGGCGCTGGCGGCGAAGACCCGGAAACTGTTGACGGACGCCGGTCTCGGTCCGGTCGGAACAGAGACCCGGGGCCTCGATCATGGGGCGTGGGTGCCGTTGATGTTGGGGTGGCCCGAGGCCGATATTCCGGTGACGCAATTGTCGATCCAGCCGCACAAGGATCCGGCCTGGCACTACGCGCTGGGGGAAGCCTTGCGCCCGCTCAGAAGCGAAGGCGTGCTGATTCTGGCGTCCGGAAACCTGACCCACAATCTCAGGGAGTTTCGCGGCCATACCATTGATTCCGAACCGGAACCCTGGGCTCGGGCATTCGACGAGTGGGCCGGTTGGGCGGTATCCGAAGGCCGCACCGATGAGCTTCTGGACTACCGCCGCATCGGCCCCGAGGCGGTCAGAAATCACCCGACCGACGAGCATCTTCTGCCTTTGTTCGTGGCCATGGGCGCGGGATCGGCGGGGGTCCCGGGACGGCATCTGCACAAGAGCTATACCTATGGCGTGCTGGCCATGGACGCCTTTGCATTTTCCTGATCGATTATGTTTCTTTTCCGAAAAGCCGGGCGAAGTCTTTACCATTATCGACGTCGTTAAGGGTTTTTAGCGTCGAAACCGGCACATTCTTGAGATTGGCCAAGGTGTCCGCCAGAGCATGCGGTCCGGACCACCTGACGGCGGCAAAAATTTTCGCAATGCACGGCCGGCGCTTCAATCCGACAAGCCAGTACCCGCCATCGTCGGCCGGCCCAAAAACGGCCCCCGTCTCGCCAAGCGCAGCGAACGCGTCATCGATATCGTCGGCGGCGATCCCGGGGATGTCAGCGCCGACGATCACCACCGGTCCGGGAGGAAGGGTGTCGAAGGTGCGTTGCATGCGCCTGCCAAGATCGCCCCGCCCCTGAGCGATGCGCCCGACACCTTTTGGCCACACACCACCCCGCGACAACGCCGTATCGGGGGCGCAGGCGATGATCGTTTCGAAGCGCGGGTCGCGACCGAGCCTGCGCGCCAGCGCAAACAGCATATGCCGGTAAAAACGCCACGCAGCGACGCTGCCGATGTCGCGCCCAAGCCGCGTCTTGACCCGGCCCAGCCGCGGTTCCTTGGCGAAGATCACGAGCCGCCGGCGCCATCGTCCACCCTGCATCATCGATACAGCTTCCAGATCATCGACGGCGGAAAGCCGAAAAAGAACAGCGCCAGGCACAACAGGTTCTTCATCGGACGCAACCACCAGCCGTCACGCCGGTAACGTGTCGCCGAGGTGACCGCCGCCGTCGGCAATGCATGCAGGCGGGGCTTGCCGATGCGCGTCACAAGATCGACATCCTCCATGATCGGGATCGCCTTGAAGCCGCCGAGGTGATCGTAATAGTCCTCGGAAATCAAAAGCCCCTGATCGCCATAGGGCAGCCCGAACGTCTTGGCGCGCCAGTTGGCCAGGTTCTCGACGCGCCGGGCCGCGGGGGCGGGATCGTTGAGCACCAGATTGAAATAGCCGACGTGGAAATTGTGTGCCGGGTCGCGCATGAAATGCTCGACGATGGCGACCCAGCCGGGTTGCGGTTGCGTGTCGGCATGCCAGAACAGATACCACGGGCCGCGCGCGGCGTGGGCACCCGCCGCCAGTTGCCGCCCCCGCCCCTTGGGACCGGACAGCACACGCACCCCGGCCAGTTCGGCGGCGGCCAGCGTGCCGTCGACGGAGCCGCCGTCGCTGACGACGATTTCCCATGCCTCGGGGCGCATGGCCAGCGCATCCAGTGTGCGCAAAAGCTCGTCTTTGCAGTTGAGCGTCGGGATGATGATGCTGAGCACGCGCGCATCCATTTGTGATTATGAGCGGCGGATTTTCGCGCAAAAAAAAGACGGGCACAACGGCCCGCCTTTCAGATGTCCCGGAAGGGATGGTTCCGGGGTGGTATAGGTCCGCTCAGATGGCGCGGATCGAGCGTTCGATCGCGACAACCAGCTTGTAAACGCCCGACGAGATCATGTCGGAAATGCTGAGGCCGGTCTGCGGGGCGTCGAAGTTGTCGATGTTCTGGTATGCGTTCATATCTAAATCTCCTTAAATCGGGTGAAGCGCCGTTCGCTTCGTTGAGAACAGAAATACGCAAAACCGGCGCCACCGGCAAACGACGAATTTTCATATACAGTTGAGAAAATCTAACATATAAAAAGGCATGGAACGTCTCCCGCCCCTGAACAGCCTGCGCGCCTTCGAGGCCGCTGCCCGGCATCTGAGCTTCAGCCGCGCGGCCGAGGAACTGTTTGTGACGCCCGCCGCAATAAGTCATCAAATCAAGGGCTTAGAGGATTTTTTGGGGGTCACGCTGTTTCGCCGCATGCCGCGCGCGGTGATGCTGACGGATGATGCGCAAATGATCCTGCCGCTCATCAGCGAAGGCTTCGACAAGCTCGCCCAGGCGGTCACACTGTTGAAGCAATCTGAGTCTAGTGGCGTGCTGACGGTGTCCTCCGCGCCGACCTTCGCGCAGAAGTGGCTGCTCGAACATCTGGACGATTTTTCCGAGGCCTACCCGGATATCAACGTGCGTCTGGATGCCCGCCTCGATACCGTCGATTTCGACCGCGACGGCGTCGATGTGGCGATCCGCCTGGGGGCGGGCAAGTATCCCGGCATGCGCGTCGATCAGTTGTTCGACGAACAGGTGGTGCCGGTCTGCCACCCGAGATTCCTCGAAGGGCCGCACGCGCTGAAGCGGCCCGAGGATCTCAAGCATCACACGCTTTTGCATGTCGACTGGGGCAACATCAACGCGCCGTTCCCCGACTGGCAGATGTGGCTGGCCTCGGTCGGCGTCGACGATGTGGACTATACGCGCGGCCCCGTGTTCACGGTCGAAGGCATGGCCATCGATGCGGCGGCGCGCGGCAGCGGCGTGGCGCTCGGCTCGACCTATGCGGTGCGCGAGGAGTTGAAACGCGGCGCGCTGGTGGTGCCGTTCGACCGCCGCCTGACGTCGGAGATTTCGTACTGGGTCGTTGCCCCGGAACGCACCGCCGACCAGCCCAAGGTCAAGGCCTTCCGCGACTGGCTTTTACGTCATGCCAAGGAAACCGGCCTCAGCGGGTGAGGGGCCGAAGCGTATACGCACCGATCAATAAAACGCCCCCTGAACGTGATTGGGGGCCCATCCTTCGAGACGCGCTTCGCGCTCCTCAGGATGAGGCGAGAGACGCGCTTCGTGCGCCTCAGGGTGAGGGGGAGAGACGCGCTTCGTGCGCCTCAGGATGAGGGGAGAGACGCGCTTCGTGCGCCTCAGGGTGAGGGGGAGAGTCACACTTCGCGCTCCTCAGGATGAGGGGAGAGACGCGCTCAGGACGAGGGGGGAGAGACACACTTCGCGCGCCTCAGGGTGAGGGGGAGAGACGGCCTTGCGGCTTCTTCAGGACAGATGGGAAACAAGCCTCATGCTGAGGAGGGCGCGAAGCGCCCGTCTCGAAGCATGACCATGGATCCTGAATCAAGTTCAGGATGACGGTGTGCGGGGAGCCGTGTAATGGGAGCCGTTTGCCCCTCTCCCGTCGCCAATTTATTGGCGCAGGCCAATATGGGAGAGGGGGACGCGCGCAGCGCGCCGGGAGAGGGGATGTACGGTCTGCCCTCTCCCTGGGGAGAGGGGGACGCGCATAGCGTGCCGGGAGAGGGGAGTTGTTTGGCTCTCTCCCGGCGGGGAAAACCTCTAGCCCTCCGCTAAGCTGATTTTCCGGCCGCGATCAGCAGCGCCGTCATCTCAAACAGGACCAGATTCGCCAGATAACAGGTCAGATCACGGACGTCATAGGGGGGCGAGACCTCGGTCAGGTCGCACCCGACAATATCAAGCCCCTTCAGGGCGCTGAAGCACGCGAGGGCTTCCGCACTGGTCGGCCCACAGGGTTCCGGGCTTCCCGTTCCCGGCGCATGGGCCTGATCGACAAAGTCCATATCGAAGGTCACGTATACTTTATAACCCTCCAGGCGTCTTAACTGTTCGCTCAAGCCTGCGGGGCCCATTTCCTGCAAGTCTTCGACGCTGATGACCTGGATGCCGTGTTTGTCCTGAAAATCGAAATCCGTTCGGCTATAGGTTTTGCGGATGCCGATCTGGACGAATTTATCCGGATGAATGAGTCCTTCTTCGACGGCATGGCGAAACATCGTGCCATGGGTATAACCGCCTTCAAGGGTGTCGGAATGGGCATCGAAATGCACCACCGCAACTTTTCCGTGGGCGCGGTGCATGGCATGCAGGATCGGGTAGGTGATGCCGTGATCGCCACCGACGGCAACAGGGGTAATCCCTGCTTGCAAAAGATCCGTAATTTCGTTGTCGATGGTTTCCAGAGCATCGGATACGCGCATCGGCGAAATCAGCATATCACCGCAGTCGACAACCGAATCCTGTTCGGACAAGGCAACGTCGAGGTCCGGATGGTATTCGGGCGAACGCCAGCAGGCATTGCGGATGCCGCGCGGTCCGAAGCGTGTGCCCGGTGTGCGTGCAACCCCGCCATCATAAGGAACGCCGACGATCCCGATCGTGGGCTTCTCGACGCTATCGATCAACGGCAGGCGTAAGAATGTCGGAATGCCGACGAACCGTCGCAGATCGTTCGTGGTCACCAGACCGCGTTTTCTATATCGGCCCAGACTGTGGGGGGTATTTAGCTCGCCTGATTTATCGTCCGAGTACATGGAAATGGCCCCTGCCTTTGCTGGGGACATCAATCCAAGCTCAGGTTTCCCCAATAGAATAGAAGATGAGATTAACAGCGCCGCAGATACCCGTCATCCAGATTTCGTCCGCATGATCGACGGGCGTGCGGCCATGCGCAATGTCTGTACACGTCAATAGACGGACATTGGCGGCCGTCTCGAAGCGCGAGCATGGACCCAGAATCAAGTGCAGAATGACGAAAGATCAAGTTCCTGCGTAACTTTGATTGTATGGCTTTAAAAGCGCCGTTCGGCACCTTAACTTCTGGGGACCGAATTGGAGGACTATATGCCTGAGCAACAGATCGATATCGAAACCGAAGACGGCATCATGCCGACGTTTACCTGCTGGCCCGAAGGCGACGGGCCGTTCCCGGCCATCGTCTTTTATATGGACGCCCCGGCGATCCGCGAAGAGCTTTACACCATGGCCAGGCGCATGGCCGAAGGCGGCTATTTCGTCATTCTGCCCGATCTGTTCTATCGCTTCGGCACCATCCGTTTCCCGTTCCGCAGCCCGAAGACGGCACTGGTGTGGAAGGAAATCATGCGCAACCTGTCGAACGACGACATCGTGCGCGACACCAAGGCGATGCTCGATTACATGGACGGCCAGGCGATCGTCAAAAAGGGGCCGAAGGCGAGCATCGGCTATTGCATGAGCGGGCGCTTCGTCACCGCCGTGGCGGCGGCGTATCCGGACGACTTCGCCGCCAACGCGTCGCTGTACGGCGTCGCCATCGTCACGTCGAAGGACGACTCGTCGCACTTCGGCATCAAGAACATCAAGGGCGAGATGTATTACGGTTTCGCCGAAACCGACGGCACCGTGCCGTCCTATGTGATCCCGACGCTGAAAGCCGAACTGGACGAACACGGCATCGACTATGTGCTGGAGGTGCATCCCGGCACCAGCCATGGCTTCTGTTTCAAGTCGCGCGACGATTACAACGAAGCGGCGGCGGAAAAGGTTCACGCGCACTTCATGGATATGTGCAAACGCCGGCTCGGGTAGGGGCCGGCCCCCGTAAATACGCACAGCCCACTTATCCCTCTCCCCCTTGAAAGGGGGAGAGGTTAGATGAGGGGGTTAAGGGGCTTGCCTACTTCAACAGCGCGTCGATCGCCGCATAAAATTCATCCGTGCGGGTCACCGCATTGTGGCCGGCGCCCGGCACCTCGACAAAGCGGGCGTCGACGCCGCGTTTCTTCAAACTCTCGATATATGCCTCGGCGATCACCGGGCGGGTGTTGGAATCGCCGGCGCCGGTGACGGCGATGACCCGCGTTCCGGCCGGGATGGCGTCGACAAATGCGTGCGGCGACTGGCTCCGCGTCCATGTGTTCTGGCCGCGCCGCATGATGCGCCAGTCCGCAACGTGGCATGGACACGCCGCGAGCACGGCGGCGCCCGCCAGTCCGGGGAAGCGGCCGAGGATGACGCCCGAAATCGCCGCGCCGCCGGAATGCCCGACAAGGATCACGCGGTCGGCCTTGTGGAACGCTTTCAGGTTTTTGACCGCGTCCGCGACCGAGGCGACGATTTCAGGCCGGTAGCCGTCGCCCTGGCCCCGGTAGCTGCTGCCGCTCGACCAGTTGTCTTGCTTGTCATAGTACCCGGGACGGATCAGGCCGACGGCGACGACGCCGTTCTTGCCGTAACGTTCGGCCCGTGAATACAGATAGTCCGACGCGCCTCCGCCGGACCCGTCGCCGTGAATGAATATAATCAGGGTCTTCGCATCCTCAGCCGCACCGAAGGTCTTGATGACCAGGCATTCGTCCGCGCCTTTGACCCGTGTCAGGTTGTCGGCGGCGCACTCGTCGGCATGCGCCGGCATCGAGATCAGCGCGAAACTGAAAAAGGCGGCGAAAAGCGTACGGGTCATGTCGGGTCTCCCATCCTGGTGTCGTATATTTTTAGTCCGCACAGCGTGGTTGCATAGTCATAATTGCATGCGCGCCGTTCCATCATGTCGCCCTGAACTTGATCCAGTATCCATGGTCATGCTTCGAGACGGGGGCCATGCGCCCTCCTCAGCATGAGGTTCGTTATTCGCCTCATCCTGAGGAGGCCGTAAGGCCGTCTCGAAGGATGGGTCCGGGATCAAGTTCCAGATGCGGTTCGCTTGGAACGACGCTTAAATGTTCTTTATTTGTTCTCATAAAGGATATAAGCTCTCGCATGGTCGATGTCATAGCGGATCAGGCGAAAAAGGGGCGCGGCGCGGTGTCGAACCGCAGCGGACGCTTCGAGCCCGTGGCGGCGGTGCGCATCGACGACGGCTGGACCACGGCCGAGGAACTGGCGCGCGAAAAACTGCGCACGACGGTGACGGACGAACATCCGAAAACCATCATCGCCACCAACGAGTCGCCGGATATTCCTTTCGAACGCTCGATCAATCCGTACCGGGGCTGCGAGCATGGGTGCGTTTATTGCTTCGCCCGCCCGACGCATGCCTATCACGGGCTTTCGCCCGGCCTCGATTTCGAGACCCGGCTGTTCGCCAAGCCGGATGCGGCGGCGTTGCTGGAAGACGCATTCCGCAAGCCGTCCTATGTGCCGAAAACCATTCAACTGGGTGCCAACACAGACCCGTACCAACCGATCGAACGCACGCGCCGGATCACGCGCGGTATTGTCGAAGTCATGGCGCGCTATCGGCATCCGCTCGGCATCACCACAAAATCCGATCTTGTGGTCCGCGATCTCGATCTGCTCGCGCCCATGGCCGCCGACGGGCTGGCCGCGGTCGCCGTCTCGGTGACGACGCTGGACGCGAAGCTGGCGCGGACGATGGAGCCGCGCTGTCCGCGCCCGGAAAAACGTCTCGATGCGATCCGCGCCTTGAGCCGTGCCGGGGTGCCGGTGGCGGTGATGACGGCGCCGCTGATCCCCGGCCTCAACGATCACGAGATCGAGGATATTCTGGCCGCCGCGTCGGACGCCGGGGCTGTCGCGGCGGAATACATCATGCTGCGGCTGCCGCTGGAAATTCATGGCCTGTTCGAGGAATGGCTGGCAGCGCACGTGCCGGACCGGGCGTCGAAGGTCATGGCGCTGGTCCGCGAAACACGCGGCGGCAAGGTCTATGACGCGACGTGGACGGAACGCATGCGCGGCACCGGGGTTTACGCCGACATGATTTCGGCGCGCTTCAAGGCGGCGCGCAAACGCCACGGCTTTACGCACAGCGCGGCCAGCGGGTTTCGCCAGCGCACGGATCTGTTCACCCGTCCGTTGGGAACGCACGTGCAGCCGTCGCTGTTCGATTGAGAACCCGTACATTTCCCTGAAAGCGACCCGAGCCTCATCCTTCGAGACGGCCTGGCGGCCTCCTCAGGATGAGGCGAATAATGAACCTCATGCTGAGGAGGGCGCAGCGCACCCGTCTCGAAGCTTGGCGCGTACATACAGATTGGGCTTGGTGATTGATCGAGCTGCGCCGTTGCCGCATGCTCTTTGTCCCGCCGCCGTTCCGACAGGAGCCAGCCGTTGACGCTTTTCATCGCCGCGATGGTCATCGCCAGTGCGTGCATTCATCCGTTCTGGAATTTGCTGATCAAGGGCGATCAAGACCGGGTCGCGTCGTGGTGGCTGTTCACGATTATGCTGTCGTCGATCGGCGGCATCGTGTGCCTGGTGCGGGGCGCCGATTTCATGAGCATCACCGCCGTGCTGCCGTTTCTGGGGCTGTCGATCCTCGGGCAGTACGTCTATGGCCTGACGCTGATCCGGATATACCGTCACGGCGATCTGTCGGCGTACTATCCAATTGTCCGCGCGTCGCCGGTCGGTGTGGTGATTCTCGGTTTTCTGTTTCAAGGCAACGGCTACGGCGTGCTGGTGCTGGCGGGGATCGCGCTCAGCGTCGTCGGCGGGTTTTGGTTGCAGAAACAGCCCGGGCGGCGCTTGCTCGACGATCCGCGGACGCTGATGTTCGCGGTGATGTGCATGATGTCGACCGCGATCTACTCGGTCGTCGATGCGCAGGCGGTGCGCATCGTCGCGCCAGAGGTGATGTTCTTCTGGGTCGAGACCTGCATGGTGGTCGGCTACCTGCCGGCGTTTTGGCTGCTCGGCGAAAAGCAGGTGGTGCTGCGTTCCGTCGGATTGATGCGGGCCAAGCCGGTGCGGCATCTGGCGGCGGGGGCGCTGGCCTATGCTTCTTACATGCTGATCCTTGCCGCGTACGCCGAAGGCGGTGACGTTGCGGCGGTGACGACCGTGCGTCAGTTGTCGATCCCGGTGTCGGTTCTGCTCGGCGGCATGGTGCTCAAGGAAGCGCTGCTCGGGCGCCGCTTCGCGGCGTCGCTGTTGCTGGTCGGCGGGATCGTGCTGGTGATATTGGGAAGCTGAAGAACGTGAAAAATTCCGTCGCCCGGAACTTGATTCAGGGGCCATCCTTCGAGACGGCCTAACGGCCTCCTCAGGATGAGGGGAAAAACAAACCTCATGCCGAGGAGGGCGCATGGCGCCCGTCTCGAAGCATGACCATGGATCCTGAATTAAGTTCCAAATGACGCGCTTGATTGTATTTCGCGTATACTGGATCCATGCATAGATTCGCACCGCTCATCGTGTTTGCGGCCGTCGTTCTGACGGCGGGCGAGGTGCGCGCGCAGGCGACGTCCCTCGACGATACGCCGATTGCCTGGGGCGAGTCCGACGAGCGTCACACCACCGTCTGCGCCAAGCGCTGGCACGCAATCCGCATCCGCGATATCCGCACCCGCGCCGTCGACATGGGCCTCGGCGCCGAAGCGCAGGTCGAACAGGAAAGCCGCGCCGTCTTCAACGGCGGTGCCGATTGCTTCACCGGGCAACTGGTCTATCGCCCGGTGCAGCACGCCGACGTCATCCTCGGCGCGCGCACGTGGGTGCAGGTGATCGAACGTGACGGGCCGGTGGCGTGCTTCGACGGGTTGCGCTGCCGCTGGACGATCCAGAACCAGAACTTCGTCGAGGCGAAGATCGAAATCGACGGCAAGGCGCATCCGGAAACGGTCTATGTGGCGACGCCGCGCCCGGTGCAACCGGCGCGCATCGTCGGCGGCGATGCGGCAAAGGCGGAAAACCCCTGAACTAGTCCAGGTGGCGGCGCACGTTGGGCAGGCGCATGGCGTTGAACAGCGCCAGCACCGAGGCGACGCAGGCAATCTCAAGCGAGACCCGGTAGTCGCTGGTGAGATCATAGAAGTAACCGCCGGCCGTCGGGCCGATCAACCCGGCAACGCCCCACGCCGTCAGAAGGATCCCGAAATTACGGCCGTAGTTCTCGGGCCCGAGGAAGATCGACACCGCCGACGGATAGATGCCCGCCGTCATGCCATAGGCGGCCCCGGCCAGCGCCATGGATATCAGCGCTGCCTCGCCGGTCGGGTTGGCGAGCACGACGACGAAGCCGAGCGCGCCGGTCAAATGCGAGATGCCGGCGACCGAGCGCACGGCGACGTAATCGCTGAGCCAGCCTGCCGCCAGCCGCCCCGATGCATTGCCGACACTGAGCAGCGTCACGCCGAGCACGGCAGTCTCGGCGGCGCCGCCGAAATGCGTGATGACCGCTGCGGCGTGACCGATCGACATGGTGCCGGCCAGCGCGCCGAGAAAAAAGCCGGGCCAGCAGATCTGCATGATGTTGCTGGTCGACGGCCCGCTTGAGGACATACGCTGGCGCGGCAGATGCACGCCGCTCAACGCCAACAGGATCATGGCGACAGCACCGGCGCCCGACACCGTCAGCGCCAGCATCCAGAAACTCGCCCGCACCCCGGCGCTGGCGACGCTCATTTCCAAAAGATACGCAGCGACGACACCGCCTGCGGCGAACGACGAGATGATCAGCCCGTTGGCCAATCCGGCGCGGCCCGGCAGCGCCGCCAGCCCGGCCTGCAGCACGACGTTGTAGTTCAGCCCGCAACCCAGCCCGAAGAACACGCCATAGCCGACGACCACGGCCATGTAGCCGTCACCCAGTGCCGCCAGCGCCAGCCCACCGGCGCCGCTGATCAGCCCGAACAGCGGCAGCAATGCGGTCTTCATGCGTCCGAAGGCGAACGGCACGACATAGTTGCCGGCGGTGAAGCTGACGATGGCCAGCGCGAAGACCACGGACACGTCGGTGCGCAGAATGCCGAGGTCGCGTTCCAGCCCGGCGATGAAGACGCTCCACGCATACAAAGAGCCGAACACCATGTTCAGCATGACGGCGGTGACCAGCGCCAGAAGGCGGCGGGGCGATGCGGGGGTGGCCCCGGGATCGATCTTGGGGGCGGTTTCGGCAGCGTTTGTCATGGCGGGCGTTTTAGCGCCCATGCGCGCCCCTGTCCCGTGAAATCTATGACGCGAAAATCAATTACAGATTCAATATGAATATGAAAAGCACGATATAGTAGTATTCATTGCCGAAAAATCATTATATACAATCTACGCGGGGAAATATTGGAAATTTACGTTTGATAAGGGGGTGGGGGGATGAACTCGTCTTTATTGTTTATTCTGGCGTTCTTCGGCTGTCCGGCGTTGATGCTGGTAATCGCTTCGTCGGTGCGGCCCGATAACGACGCCAAGAATTATTTGTTCGCGGGTGTTTCCTTTTTCGTGATTCTGCTGAGCACGGTGTCGTCGATCGTCGGCGTTGCCTGCCTTTTGAGCGGGCTGGTCGGCATCTCCGCACTTTATGGATTTGCGATCGGGGTGAGCGTCCTCGCCGGGTTCGCGCTGGTTTATCCGATCATCGCATATAAAATCTTTTCATCGCCCGACGTGATCGATGTATTTGACCTCGACCTGGCATCCAAGGACAGGCCCGCTCGAACGGTGTTGTATTTCCTTGTGAACGGCTTGCCGGTTTTTACGCAGCGGTTTTTCTATTACACGTACTGTCTGCTCGTGTTCTGCATGTTGCTGGTGGAATCGCTCTACCTCTATATCTGGATAACCTATAATTTCGGTATCTTTGACGGTGCCGATATCATTTTCTATTTCCTGTTCCAGGCGATCACCATCGCTTATGTGCAGGGGAACGGCTATCGCAGCGTCCTGCGCACCGACCGGCTGCAATGCTTATTCATCTTTGCCGTTTGCGTGGGCGGCTTGTTTTATTTTGCCAAAGAAACACTGTTCCGTACGGGGGCCGGACCGGCGATGCAATACGTTGCCGACGCGATGCAGATCAGTCCCGGTCTGTCACAGGTTTTTCCGACAAGCTTCAATACCATTTTCTGTGCAATCGGTTTGTTGATTCTCGCCGGGGGCTGGTTCCTGTCGTCACCGGACATGTGGGTGCGTATGTCGCGCTCGATCCAGCGTTCGACGGAATCGCGCGTGCTTCTGGTCGGCGGGAGCCACACGGTCAGCCTGAAGACTTTCTTCGTTTTCGCGGGCATCCTGATCGGTACATTGATGCTGTTGCCGCTGTTGGTCGGCCTTGCCGGGTTTGGCGAGGAGAATTTCCCCGGCTCGACGAATATACTTGCGGACAAGGCGCGTTTCGCGATCCAGAAAATCATCGCATATGTACCGTCGGGCTATGACCCGGCGCATACAGGGGTATTTGGCGGCTACTCGGAACTGGTCACGTTTGGCGTTCTGGTCATCATTTCAATGGCGGCGATGACGACCATCGATACGACGGCGATATCCCTGGCCCAGCTCAAATACGATTATGACGTCAACATCGCACGAACCGCGGAGGAGCATGGGTATAACGGCCGTTACCGTCGGCTGATGATCAACGTGTTCGGATATGTCCTGTTCATGCCGCCATTGATCGACGTGCTGCTCGATAAAGCCGGATTGCTTGCGGTCGCCGGATTTATTGGCATGGCGATGGGCGGTCTCGCCGTTGGCACTTTCATCACCATTATCGTCCGCATTCTATTCGCGGACGGTTATCGCGCCTATGCGCACAGTGTTTGGTGGCGGTTTCTTTCGGGTTGTCTCGGTGCGACCGCACTGTGGTTCCTAGGGTATGGGCTGGCGAAGCTGAACGAAGGTACGGATGCGGGAACGTATATTCCGTTTGAACCCGAACCTTGGCTCAATCTCGGCCAGATGGGCGTTCTGCAAGTCGTCGCGCTGACGCTGGCGTATTGGCCGATCATCAAGGGCGGACAGAACCGATCGGAAGTAACGGCAGAGGAGGGGGAATATGAGTGAAAACAACAATCCCGCGGAAGGCGGGCAGGACGACAAGCCGTCCGCTGAGCGGTTAAGGAATTTCGGTATCCCGGCGGCAAGTATTTTCGGGGCGTTGCTGTTACTCTACGGCGTTTCCTATGCGGTGATATCAGGGATTGTCGACGGGACAACCCAGGTCAAATACAAGAATGAGGATCTGATTGACGATGCCTTGGCGACGCTGTCGCATGTTCGCGATAAGAATGCGAAGTATGGGCAATTGCCGGTCACCTTGTATCCGGTGCGGGAAGGAGCTCAGGGCGAGAAGAAACAGTCTGCGAATGTGCCGCGGATGATTTTGTTGACTGTGCCGAGTGATCTTGAGGGCAGCAAGTACGTCGATATGGCAATGAGTTGCGGTGAAGCTGACGAAGTGAAGTCGAGATTCACCGACGCCGGCGTCATCTGGGGGGGTGCCGATTACCACAGGGCTGAAGTGACGTTGACCCAACAGCCGGTCATTGAAAACAAGCAAGAAAAGTTTAGCAACGTCGCGGTTAAAAAAGTCGATATTGGCGGCAATGTTCTGCATGCATTCAACTCCGTCGTTGCTAAAGAATACCCGTGTCATGTGTCGTTTGCCGATCGCGAGGCGGAGATATCGAAGTTCTATATTCTGACCAACAATGATCGGGCGCTGTTGATGTTGTCGTTTTGTGCCGTGGGTTTTGCATGCTTCGTCCTGGGCGGGGTGTATCCGCATGCACGCCGCGACCCGACCGCGCCGGGCGAGAACGGTGCGGGTGCGCACCCAAAGCCTGAACATGATGCCTAATCCACGGAACATTTGAGCGTCTCCGGTTGCAGCGTGTGGCATTAAATCGCTGATGCGCGTTCCGGCGCGTATGTTATGTTGGACGCATGGAAGCCGCTCATCATGTCGATCTGACCGGGATCGCCATCGTCGCCCTCGGCGCGCTGGTTTTCGGTTTCGTTATGGAGCGCCTGCGCCAGCCCGCCATCGTCGGCTACATCGTCGCCGGGGTCGCGCTCGGCCCGGCCGGGTTCGGCCTGGTCAACGTCCGCGACGGCATCGAGGTGTTGGCGGAAATGGGCGTCCTCATGCTTCTGTTCATCATCGGCATGGAATTGTCGCTGCGTGCGTTCATGCGGATCTGGAAAATCGCCGTGTCGACGACGCTGTTCCAGATCACCGCATCGACGGCGGTGACGCTGGGCCTGTCGCGCCTCGCCGGGTTCCCGTGGGAGCTTGCCGTGTTGCTCGGTTTCGTCGTCGCCATGTCGTCGACGGCGGTGGCGATCAAGATTCTCGATGACATCGGCGAGCTGCGCACCGGCGTCGGGCAGATCACGGTCGGCGTGCTGATCGCCCAGGACATCGCCGTGGTGCCGATGATGCTGACGGTCGGTGCGCTCGGCGGTGACGGTTTCAAGTTCTCGCAAATCCCGGTGATGATCGGCTCGGTGGCGTTTCTCGCCGGGCTTATTTTCTATGCTTCAAGGGGGCGCAAGATCCATCTGCCGTATGCGGAAAAGATCGCCGAGAACAAGGAACTGGCGCCGCTGGCGGGGCTTGCGTTCTGTTTCGGCTGGGCGGCGATTGCCGGTCTGATTGGGCTAAGCGCGGCGTATGGCGCGTTCATCGCCGGGCTGTTGATCGGCTCGTCACAGGCGCGCCATCCCATGCTGAACGCCGTGCTGCCGATCCAGAGCGTCCTCATGATGGTGTTCTTCCTGTCGATCGGGCTTTTGATCGACCCTGCCTATATGTGGAACAACGCCGGCGTTGTGGCGATGCTGTTCCTGATGGTGACGGTGTTCAAGACGATCATCAACGTTGGGTTTCTGCGCTTCGCCGGACAACCGTGGGCGACATCGTTTCTGGCCGGGATCTGCATGGCGCAGATCGGGGAATTCTCGTTCCTGCTCGCCGTCGTCGGTATCACGTCCGGGGTGCTGGATGACGAGGGACGGCGATTGATCGTTTCGGTGACGGTGCTGAGCCTGGCGCTCAGCCCGCTGTGGGTGTTCACCGCGCGCCGGCTGCATTTGTTGACGCGCTATGGCGTGACCGAGGCGGCGGACCTTCTGAAAATGGTCTACGGCCCCGAGACCGAGGCGCTGGCGCTGGCAGCGAGCAAGGCCAGTTCAAAGACGCAACGCGGTCTGCGCATCGCCGCGCTGGCCGTGCGCAAGATGCGGCGCAAACGGAAATCGTCGCGCACCCCGGTGATCCAGGGCAAGACGGCGGCGCCTGCCCCGGTAGTGAATGCCGACCCGGCCCCCGCAGCCGAGACTGATACCTTGCCCGATGCGCCGGACAAGAAACCGGCGGCGAAGAAATCCGTCGCCAAGAAACCGGCCGCCCCGAAAGCGGCGGCGAAAAAGCCCGCACCAAAGACTCCGGCAAAGAAAGCCGCCGCGAAAAAGCCCGCGACAAAGAAGGCGGCAAAGAAAACCGCCGCAAAAAAGCCCGCCGCAAAAAAGCCCGAAGATAAACCCAAGGACGATGGCTGAGCCGGGGCCGGACCTTGCCCATGAACAGGCCGCCTGGGCCGATGGTCATGCCCGCGTCTGCGGTGTCGACGAAGCCGGGCGCGGGCCGCTGGCGGGGCCGGTCGTCGCCGCCGCCGTGGTGCTCGATCCCGATGTTCTCGACGACCCCATCTGGCGCAAGCTCGACGATTCCAAACGCATGAGCGCCGCCGCGCGCGACAGCCTTTTCGACGCCATCATGGAAACCGCCGGCGTCGGTGTCGGCATCGGCGACATCGACGAGATCGATTTGCTGAACATCCTCGGCGCCACCATGAAGGCAATGGCCGATGCGGTTCGTGCTCTCGACCCGGCGGCGTCGTACGCGCTGATCGACGGCAACCGGCTGCCGGTGCTGGGCGTTGATGCGCGGACCATCGTCAAGGGCGACCAGAAATCGCTGTCCATCGCCGCGGCATCGGTGATCGCCAAGGTGACGCGCGACCGGATCATGGCCGATCTGGCGCGGCGCTATCCGGGGTATGGGTGGGAGCGCAACGCCGGATACGGCACGGCGGAACATCTGGCGGCGCTGCAAACACTGGGCGCGACACCGGCGCACCGCAAAAGCTTCGCCCCGGTGCGCAACGCGCTCGGGAAAGACACCTGGCAATAACACCGTTTGCCGGACAGGCCGCCTTATGGCTCGCGTTCGGGCGCGGATCGGGGCATATTAGGTTGAGGTAACCTAAATCGACCGCGAAGATGCACGAGGCGTCATGTCCCGCCGTTATTACAGTCTGCCGCCGTTGACGACGCTCGCCGCCTTCGAGGCGGCTGCCCGGCATCTCAGCTTCAAGAACGCGGCGCAGGAACTATCGGTCACGCCGGGTGCGGTCAGCCACCAGATCAAGGCGCTTGAAACCGAGCTTGGGGCGCAACTGTTCCGCCGCAAACATCGCGGCGTCGAGCTGACCGAGGACGGCGAAAGTCTGTTCGAGGCTCTGGCATCAAGTTTCGCCAAGGTCTCGCAGTGCCTGAAAAGCATCCAGCACAAGAGCGACGGCAACCGGGTCACGGTCGGCGCCACGTCGGCGGTTGCCTCGCTCTGGCTGTCGCCCGCCGTCATTCGTTTCTGGCGCGCGCATCCGGACATCGACGTCGACCAACGCATCCATGACGAACAGTTTCTCAACGCGCCGGAGATCGATCTCTATATCCGCTATGGGCTGGACCCTGATCCGCGCATGCAGCAGGCGGAACTGTTCCGTGACCGCCTTGTTGCCGTCGGCGACCGCGAGATGGCGAAACGGCTGGCGGGCTGCACGCTCGGCGATCTGGCGCGCGAGCGGCTCATACATTTGCAATCGGACAACAGAGCCTGGACCACGTGGCACGACTGGTTCCGTGAACTGGGCCACGACGGGCCGCTCGCAACGGGGACCCGTGTCAACAATTATGCCGTCGCGCTGCAGGCGGCCGAGGACGGCGCCGGTCTCGCGCTCGGCTGGCGGCGGTTGTTGCGTCCGCTACTCGAAACCGGGCAATTGGTGCCGGTCGGCGCGTTCAGCGTGCCGGCACCGCACCGCTTCCACCTTGTCGGTTATCCCGACGACGAACTATCCGAAGCGGCGCTGCGTCTCAAGGACTGGATCATCGCCGATACTGCGGCCTATTCAGATGAAATGAGCTCAACTCAGGATTAGATTTTGTCGTATTGAGACGCGACGCGTTTCCGCGCCACCTTTCGGGCTACAGAGAATGCCACGGGGATCGGCGGGAGGCGGCTCGATGAACACGCATTTTTCTCTCAACGCCGTGATGGCGCCGATCGGCACCGCGCGCGGATTGCCGAACGAACATTATATCGATCCGACCGTCTTCGACACGGAAAGGCGGACCGTGCTTTTCGCCAACTGGTCGGGGATCGGTTTCGGCAAGGACATCCCGGAAAAAGGCGACGCGCGCCCGGTGGATTTTCTCGGCATGCCGTTGTTGATGGTACGTGGCAGCGACGGGCAGGTGCGGGTGTTCCAGAACACCTGCCGCCATCGCGGCATGATCCTGATCGAAACGCCGCAGAAGATTCGCAACACGATCCGCTGTCCGTATCATAGCTGGTGTTACGACCTGGACGGCAAGTTGCGGACGACACCCTATGTCGGCGGTCCCGGCAAGAACACGCACGCTGACATCGACCCGGATGACCTCGGCCTTGTGCGGATCCGGTCGTACGTCTGGCGCGACGTGATCTTTGTCAACGTCGACGGCAACGCGCCTGCGTTCGAGGATGTGCACGGCGAGCTGATGACGCGCTGGCAGGATTTCGAGCAGCCGCTGCATCACGGCGGCGAAGGGTCGTCGTTTCAGATCGAGGTTGCATCGAACTGGAAGCTGGCCGTCGAGAATTACTGCGAGAGCTATCACCTGCCGTGGGTGCACCCGGGCCTGAACAGCTATTCGCGGCTGGAGGATCATTACAACATCCTGGCGCCCGGCAGTTACTCGGGACAGGGAACCTATGTGTATCGGCAACTGACGAACGAAAACGGCCAGGCGCTCGGTGACTTCGCCGGGCTTGGCAAAAAATGGGACAAAGGGGCGGAATACGTCGCGGTCTATCCCAACGTTTTGCTCGGCGTGCAGCGCGATCACGCCTTTGCCATCGTGCTGGACCCGCTTGGCCCGGAACGGACCGTGGAATACATCGAGCTGTATTATGCCGCACCGGGTGAAACCACGCCCGAACTGGACAGTCTGCGGGCGACGAACGCGCAGCTATGGAAGACGGTGTTCGAGGAAGATGTGTCCGTCGTCGAAGGAATGCAGCGCGGGCGGCACGGGGCGCTGTTTGACGGCGGCCGTTTTTCGCCGGTCATGGACGGTCCGACCCACAATTTTCATTGTTGGGTGGCGACGCAGGTGTCCTTAGGTCTTGTGGCGGCGGCGGATTGATGGTGAAAATTTGTCGTCCCGAGTCATTGTAATGAAAGCTCCGTAAATTGCGTAATGAAGCACAGGCCGTTGTCATTGGCGGCGGCGTTATCGGTTGTTCGATCCTCTATCACCTCGCCAAGCTGGGCTGGACCGAGGTTGTCCTTCTGGAGCGCGACGAGCTGACCAGCGGCAGCACCTGGCACGCGGCGGCCAATATCCACGGGCTGCACGACAGCACCAATATTAGCCGTATCCAGCACTACACCATGAACCTTTATAAGGAACTGGAGGCGGAAACCGGCCAGAGCTGCGGCGTGTTCCAGCCCGGTTCGCTTTATCTGGCGCAGACCGAGGCGCGGGTGCACCAACTGCGTCTGCAGGCCGCCAAGGCCAAGCTCTATGGCATGAATTTTTATGAGATCAGTATCGACGAGGCGAAGGAACTCAACCCGCTCGTCGATTTCGACGGCGTCCTCTGCGTCATGTACGAACCGGACGGCGGCAACGTTGATCCTTCGGGCGTGACGAATGCGTACGCTGCCGGCGCGCGCCAGCGGGGCGCCGAGATTCATCGCTTCACGCCGGTCACCGCGACCGAACCACAGGCGGACGGCACCTGGATCGTGCGCACCCCCAAGGGCGATATCCATACGCCATGGGTCGTGAACGTCGCCGGGCTGTGGGGCCGCGAGGTGGCGGCGATGGCCGGGATCGAGCTGCCGTTGCAGCCCACTGAGCACCAGTATTTCGTCACCGAGAGCATTGCCGAAATCGAGGCCCTGGACCGCCGGTTGCCGTCGGTGTCCGACCGTGACGGCGAATATTATCTGCGCCAGGAAGGGCAGGGGCTGTTGGTCGGCGCGTACGAGCGGGCCATGAAATTCTGGGCCGAGGACGGCACCCCGGCGGACTTCGGCCACGACCTGTTCCCCGACGATCTGGAGCGGATCGAAGAGAACATCATGAATGCGATTGCCCGCGTGCCGGTCGTCGGCGAGGCCGGGATCAAGCGTGGCATAAACGGCCCGATGATCTGGTCGCCCGACGCCAACGTTCTCATGGGGCCGGTGCCGGAGCTGGAGGGATACTTCTGTTGTAACGGCATTATCCCGGGCTTTTCGCAGTCCGGCGGCATGGGGCTGATGGCGGCGCAATGGATGATCGAGGGCGAAACCCAATACGACATGTTCGCATGGGACATGGCGCGCTTCGATAGCTGGGCCACCAAGGCCTTCACCAAGGCCCGCGTCGCCGATCAGTACGCGCACCGCTTCGCCATTCACTTCCCGAACGAGGAACGCGCCGCCGGACGTCCGGCCAGAATGCGCCCGGTCTATGAAACGCAGCGCGCCATGGGCGCGGTTTTCGGTCTGAATGCAGGCTGGGAACATCCGTTGTGGTTCGCGGATGCGCCGGGCGCCGAGGATACCAACGGCTTCACGCGGCAGAACTGGTGGGCGCCGGTCGGCGACGAGTGCCGGATGCTGCGCGAACGCGCCGGCATCATCGATATCTCGAACTTCGCCAAATATGTCTGTGCAGGGCCGGGCGCCGCCGACTGGTTGAACGCGGTTTTCGCCAACAACATGCCGAAGGCCGTCGGGCGGTCGTGTCTGACGCCGCTGATCGGCAAGCGCGGCGGCATCGCCGGCGACTTCACGGTGACCCGCGTCGACGACGAGACGTTCTGGATCATCGGCTCGGGGATGGCGGAACGCTACCACAAGCGCTTCTTCAAGCAGGTCCCGTTGCCGGAAGGGACGACGTTCACGTCGATGACCGAGGCGATGTGCGGCTTCAATGTCGCCGGACCGTCGGCGCGCGATCTTCTCGGCTCGCTGACGGACGCGTCGCTGGAAACCGGGGACTTCCCGTTCATGCGCTCGAAAAGGTTAACCGTTGCCGGTGTCGATGTGCTGGCGCTCCGCGTCTCGTTCACCGGCGATCTGGGCTGGGAACTGCACTGCGCGACCGAGGATCAGGCCCGGCTTTACGATGCGTTGCTCGACGCCGGAAAGGCCCTTGGCGCCGGTCCCGTCGGCAGCCGGGCGTTGATGTCGCTGCGTCTTGAAAAGGGCTACGGGAGCTGGTCGCGCGAATACAGTCCCGAATACTGGCCGCAGGAATGCGGCCTTGAGCGCCTGTGCCGCATGGACAAGGACTTCCTCAACAAGGATGCGCTGGCCGCCGTGCTGGCCAACCCGGCGCGCGAGCGGATGGTCATCCTGCATCTCGACGAAGACGCCGTGAACGCATCGAACGCTGACGCCACCGGCGGCGAGCCGATCTTTATGGGCGACAAGGGGATCGGCCGCGTCAGTTCCGGCGCATACGGCCACGGTGTCGGCATGTCGCTGGCGTTGGGCTATGTGCGCGACGCCGAACCCGGCGCGCGCGTCGAGGTCATGGTACTGGGCCAGCCGCACGGCGCGACCATCCTCGCCGAACCGCCGTTCGATCCGGAAGGTCAGCGGCTCCGCGCCTGATTTCAGGCCGCCGTCGTGCCGACAGGTGCGCTACATCTTGTCCCGTTAACCATTATTAATTTCAATATATAGCTTGCGATTCAGCTTCTAAGTTATTGAATCCATTTAATTCTTGACGGCGAATCCCAGTTGACTCAGGATGCGCCGCATGGGCAGAAATACAAAAAGAAACTGGATCAACAAGATCCACGTCGGGGATTGCATTGACCTCATGAACGGCTTGCCCGAGGCGAGCATCGACATGGTGTTCGCCGATCCGCCATATAATCTTCAGCTTTCCGGCGATCTGATGCGCCCGGAAAACCACAAGCGAGTCGACGCTGTCGACGACGCGTGGGACCAGTTCGACAGCTTCAAGGCCTATGACGATCTGACGCGCGACTGGCTCAAGGCGGCGCGCCGCCTGCTCAAGCCGGACGGCACGCTGTGGGTCATCGGCAGCTATCACAATATTTTCCGCGTCGGCGCGACGTTGCAGGACATGGGTTACTGGATCCTCAACGACGTGGTCTGGCGTAAGTCGAACCCGATGCCGAATTTCCGCGGCCGGCGCTTCACCAACGCGCATGAAACGCTGATCTGGTGTGCCAAGTCGGAAAAAAGCAAATACCGCTTCAATTACGAATCCATGAAGGCGATGAACGACGATCTGCAGATGCGCTCCGACTGGTTGCTGCCGATCTGCTCCGGCGGCGAGCGCCTGAAGGACGAAAAGGGCAAGAAGGCCCATCCGACACAAAAGCCCGAGGCGCTTCTGCATCGGGTCATCATGGCATCGACCGAGGTCGGCGACACGATCCTCGATCCGTTTTTCGGTACCGGCACCACGGGTGCGGTGGCGAAACGGCTGGGGCGCAATTTCGTCGGTCTTGAACGCGAGGAGAGTTACGTGAGCTACGCAGAACAACGTATTGCCGAGGTCAAGAAACTGGCCACCGACGAAATGCTGAATTCACCGTCGAAGCGCGACGAGCCGCGCATTCCGTTTGGCTGGCTGGTCGAACGCGGCATGCTGGAGCCGGGCACTGTGCTGACCGATGAAAAACGTCGCCACAAGGCGCGGGTACGCGCCGACGGCACGCTGATCTCGTCCGATTTCAAAGGCTCGATCCACCAGGTCGGTGCGCACGTCCAGAACCTGCCGGCGTGCAACGGCTGGACGTTCTGGTGCATCGACGTCGAGGGCGGCACTGTGCCGATCGACGTGCTCCGCCAGAAGCTCCGCGCCGAACTGCACTGAGCCGTCGCCCCCGCCTCAGCCGACGACGTTATAACCGTTATCGATATAGACGACATTGCCGGTCATGCCGGCGGCATCGTCAGACGCCAGAAACGCCGCCAGATTGCCGATCTGCTCCAGCGTGACCAGTGCATGGATCGGCGCGCGCTGCGCCGCCGCTTCCATCAATTCGTCAAAGCGATCAATGCCGGACGCGGCGCGGGTTTTCAGCGGACCGGGCGATAGCGCATAGACGCGGATTCCCTGCGCTCCCAGGTCCGTCGCCATGTAGCGCACCGATGCTTCCAGCGCGGCTTTTACCGGTCCCATGACGTTGTAAGACGAGACGGCTTTCTCGGCACCGTAAAAGCTGACGGTCATTAACGCGCCGCCGTCGGCCATCAGCGGTTCGGCGTGGCGTGCCATGCGAATGAACGAATGACACGATACGTTCATGGCGACCTCGAAGCCTTCGCGCGAACAGTCGGTGACGCGGCCGTGCAGGTCGTCGCGTGGGGCGAAGGCAATCGAGTGCAAAAGGAAATCAAGCCCGCCCCAGGTATCGGCGATGGCGTCGAACATCGCTGAAACCTGACCTTCCTCGCGCACATCGCACGGCAGAAACAGGCCGGCGTCCAGCTCCTCGCTTAGCGGTTCGACAAAGCCGCGCGCCTTGTCGTTCAGATATGTGACCGCCAGTTCCGCCCCGGCGTCGCGAAACGCCCGCGCACAGCCGTAAGCAATCGATTGATCGTTGGCGATGCCGATAACCAGACCGCGTTTTCCATCCAATATGCCGACCACTACCTTGCCCCGGTTTTGCTGCACTGCAGCAATCTTAAGCAAATATTGGCAGGGACACGCAACCGCATACGTGACCGTCATGAAACAATCACATAGAACGGAGATCGGCGATCAGCTGACCTGGGCGGGGCCGTCGTAGGATGCTTCGTCGAACGAGCGTTCGTTGTCCCAGATATTCTTCGGCAACGGCAGCCCGGCGAAGTCGTCGTCGGAAAGCGGGCCGTCCGGCTCGATCCCCAGCTTTTCGCGCAGCATCAGCATGATTTGGCGCGTGTGCTGGCCGGAATGCCAGCCGGTCCGTTCCAGCACCTCGTGCAGGCTGACCTCACCGTAATAGACCTTGCCCGGCTGCTTGAAGTCGGTGTCCTTGCCGTCGCGCTCCCACCATTCGGCAAAGCGTGCGCGATTGGCACGACCGTATTCCGCCAAATCCTGTTTCGCGGCCATCTCTTCGGGCAGCACGGAAATCAGCGCCTCGTAGGTATAGGGCTTGTCGTGCTCGACGCGGTCCAGAAACACCTTGGGAATATCGAACACGTGATACACCAGTTGGCGATACGAGCGCGGCCGGCCCGGCAGCACAACGTCCAGCTTGTCGTCCGGAATTTGTTGCAGGTAGCGCCCGGCGGCGTCGAGGATCATCAGCACCTTGTCCTTGAGCTGTTCGGGCGTAAGCATCTTGTGGCCGCCATATTCGAAGCCGGCGACCTTGGCGACGTCGCGGAACACCGCGCCGTTGGCCCACACCGGACCGCGCGCGACGATCGGCACGAGGCGGACACCCAGCGCTTCCAGTTCCTTGAAGCCGTCCTCATCATCCAGCACGTTGACGGACTGGAACGGAACGCCGTGTTCCATAAGGAATTCCTTGGTCTTCAGGCAGCTTGAGCAGCCTGGCTGCCAGTATACCTTGAGCGGCAGCGCCATGATTTCGGGCGTGCCGGCATTGTCCAGTTGGCTCATGGAATGTCTCCCTGTGTTTATGTTCTCAAATAAACATAGGGAGGCGCGGCGGCTTTTTCATCGCCGATTTTCATTTGAATGACGTTCGGGTGTTTTTACGTTCGGGAACTGCGCCGTGCCAACAGACGTATGCCGGCGGCGACGAAAACCAGCAGGGCCATCGCCATGGCCGCATTGAACCAGGCATCGGCCCGGGTCTTAGCTGTGACATCCGAATCCAACACCCCGACGACGCGCCAATGCGAACTGGGAATGTCCTGCGCTGCCTTGATACGCGCGACCTCGTCGTCTGTCAGATTGATGTCGCGTTTGACCGACACTTTATCGCGTGCCCCCGCCGATGTGACCTCGATCAGGTATGGACGGTCCGTATTGATGACTGCCAGCCAGTACCCCGGGCGTTCGTGCGCCCTCAAAGCGCTGCGCAGGTACGTCGGGAAGAAGCTGACGAAAAACACACCGTTAAGGACGACGCCGTCGGACCACGGTGCCATGACGTCGAAATGATAGTTGTTTGCCTGCGGGTGAATCACGGCCCGATAATCGATGTCGCCGCCCGGCTTGTCGCCCAGGTGTTGGACGTAATCCTGTATGCTGAGCTGACAGGCACGGCCGACAAACCCTTCAAGATCGTCGATCAGATCGGTGCCGTCCCGGTCGGCGATGGTGAAAGTGAAATATCCTGGAAACGCCCCGCGCAAACGGTCCGCAATCTGGCGGCGCAGCACGTTGTTGTCGATATCTTCCGCGAACGCATTTAACGCGAAGCGGTTTTCAGCCGCGAATGCCTTGACCTTCTGCTGACGGCTTTCAAGATATTGCCCGATATCGCCCGCTGCGGCGCGGACAGCTTCGTCCAGCGACGCTTCCTGATCGCGCTCGATGGCGCGAACATGTTGATGCGTGAAATACGCGATGCCGCCGCACGCGATCAGCGTCGCGATGACAACGGCAACGAGCAGCCTGCGGGAACGGACGCGCAGCTTTTCGGCGGCGTTGGGGTTTGGGGCAGTCTGGTTCATGGCATTTTAATTCGCGAGGCCGCATTGCGTGAAACGGCGAGGGTAGTCCGGTTCCGCGAAAAAGGCCATGAAATCCAGCGTGCCGGATACACGGCCGGTGCTTACGTGCCGCCCATGATGTGCCGTGCATAACCGACCAGCGCGCGCCGATAATCGGCCCGCTGGGCATCGGCGGGATCGGCATCGGTCCAACTCAGGCGCTTTGCCCATTCGCGCATGGTGACGATCCACGGATCGGGGAACTGCATGGCCCGGCAGATCGACAGTGCCTCGGCGACCTCGGCTTCATGCACGTAGTCGTCGGCGTGAACCAGACGCATCAACTCAAGCCCGGCGATGACCCGCGAACGGTGATTGTCGAAGGGGCGAACGTCGACGTCGGCCAGGATCGCCTTCATGTCGACGTCGAAAGGGATCCCCATTTCGGCACACAAGGTTTGCAGCGCGTCCTGTTCGTCGGCGGCGTCCTCGCCGTCGGCCTGGGTGATGCGCTGCGCCAACACGAGAAAGGCGCGCTTTTGCGGCTCGTTCAGATGTTCAAGGAACATCGGCCCTTCCGTTATGATTTCCACACGTCCAATGCCGCTTCTGCGCGGCGGTACATCATACTGCGTAAGGCGCGGGGTTAAACACTTCTCGGGCGTGTTTTTTCACCCTAGCGCACGATAAAAACCGATAAATCCGTGTGCGCGGCAAAATAGCCGGCATGCGACGCGAAGACATACTCCAAAAGACCCGGCTTGTGTGACGACATGACGACCAGGTCGGCGCCGAGTGCGTGCGCTGCCACGCCGAGTTTTTCCTCAAGCTCCACCGCCGGATCGTGCGAGATGACGGTCTCGGCACCGGTATCGATTCCGTGCGAGGCGCCGAATTCATCGGCCAGTGCATGCAGTTTTGCGTCGAACGCTTCCGGGGTCGACGCCACCGCGCCGGGCGCGGCAGATGTCACGGCGACGATATACAGCCGCGCCGTATAGTGCCGGGCCAGATCGGCGGCGACGTCGAGCGCGCGCCGGAGCCGTTCGAGATGCGCCAGGTCGACCGGCACCACGATTGTCTTGAACATAACCATTGTCCTTTCATGCGCTATAGTGACGACGGGTTCGGAAACGCAAAAAGGGTAGCATACATGACGGAACTTCGCAGATCGCTGTCGCTGCCGCTGGTGGTGCTGTATGGGCTGGGCGTGACCATCGGCGCCGGGATCTACGTTCTGCTGGGTGCCACGGCGGGCCGTGCCGGGATGTACGCGCCGGTGTCGTTCGTGCTCGCGGCCATCGTCATGGGCTTCAGCGCGGCGTCGTTCGCAGAGATGTCGGCGCGCTTTCCCGTCAGTGCCGGAGAAGCCGCGTATGTCCGGGCCGGGCTGAAATCGAACGCGCTGTCGACGGCGGTGGGGTTCTTGGTGATTGCGTCGGGCGTCGTTTCGTCGTCGGCGATCAGTGTCGGTGCGACCGGCTATATCCGCGAATTCGTCGATGTGCCGGTGCCGGTGCTGGTCGTGGCGATCGTCGCCGTTCTTGGGATAATTGCGGCGTGGGGCATCATGCAGTCAGTGCTGTTCGCCAGCCTGTTCACAATTTTCGAGGCCGGTGCGCTGGCAGCTATCGTCGGCGTCGGGATATACGCCGACCCGGGGTTGCTGGGCGAGTTGCCGCGCGTGATCCCGCCGCCGGGCGATCTTGCCGCATGGGCTGGGGTTTCCAGCGCCGGATTGCTGGCGTTCTTTGCTTTTATCGGTTTCGAGGACATCGTCAATCTGGCGGAAGAGGTAAAAGAGCCGGAACGCACATTGCCTTGGGCGATCTTCCTGACCCTCGCGCTTGGCACGGCGTTCTACTTCGCGGTGACGGCGGTAGCGATCCTGTCGGTGCCGCTGGACGAATTGGCGGCTTCGGCGGCGCCGCTCAGTTTCGTGTTCAGCCACATCACCGGGGCGTCGCCCGTGATCATTACCTTGATCGCCATTGTCGCCACCCTGAACGGCGTCATCATCCAGATCATCATGGCGTCACGCGTGCTGTACGGGCTGGCCAAGCAGGGCAGCATTCCTGCTCTGTTCGCGAAGATCGACCGGCGCACCCGCACGCCGTTAATCGCCACCGGCGCGGTGACGACAATTGTCCTGTTGCTGGCGTTGACGGCGCCGTTGGAAGACCTGGCGGAATGGACGGCGAGAATCGTCCTGGTGATCTTCACGCTCGTCAATCTGTCGCTGTTCGTGATCAAGCGGCGCGGAACGCCGCCCCCGGACGGTGCCTTCAAGGTCGCGCTCTGGGTGCCGGTCGGCGGTTTCGTGACGTGCGTCGGTCTTTTGGTCAGTGATCTTGTCGGCTGAGCGGCGGGCTTACAGTTGTTCCCATAGTTTGTTCTCGAACTCGAACTCTTCGTCGTACTCGCCCAGTTTTTCGTTGGGGAAATCGCGGACCGAGACGACGCCGTAGCCATTTTCGCCGGTGTTCAGCACGACGATGTGCCGGATGCCGTGATCGCGCATATGGCGGACGGCTTCGAAGCCGTCGGCATTGCAGTCGAGGCAGACAGGATCGCCCGTCATGACATCGGCGATGCGAACGGTGTTCGGATCGAGACCGTCCTTGAGCACGCCATGGAACAGGTCGGACCCGGTGAAGATGCCCTTCAATTCGCCGTTATCGAGGATCAGTGCGGCGCCGACGTGGTGTTCCTGCATGCGCTTGACGGTTTCGGCGACGGTGTCGTCGACCGACGCATGCACGAGTTTCTGATCGGCAATGATGTCTTTTAGCTTCCGATGCGGCATTTCAATACACTCCCTTGGCGCGGTACCGGATGCCGGTCCGCGCTGAGTGATGATTATCTTACAGGGCGCGCAGCCGGGAAATGACCTGAATCAATTCCCGGGAAAAGAAGCCGGCGCACGACAAAAAGTCGTACTCAGCGGTCTTTTTCCAGCGCCCGGCGGAGACGGCGCAGGATCACGCCGCGCGCTTTTTCGTCGGCGGCGCTGTCCAGCGCATCGCGCAGATCGAGCGAGAATTGCGCCAGATCGTTGTGCCAGTCGGTGCCTTTGACGGCGGCGGTTTTGGCGCGCCGCAGCTTGCGCTTGTCGGTCCGGGCGGCGAGGCCGCGGACGAGATCGAAATCTTCGTCCAGTTCGGGGATATGGATGCTGTCCGGATCGATCCCGGCGTCGGCAAGGCAATCGCGAAGCCCTTCAAGCGCATGGTCCTCGCCGTGAGTCAGGATGACCTTGCGACCGATCGGGCGGCGCGCCAGCACCCATTCGACGAGCCCGGTCTGGTCGGCATGGCCCGAGTACACGTCGAACTGCCGGATCTCGGCGCGCACCTTGATGTCCTCGCCCTGAATGCGGACCGCCTTGGCGCCGTTCGCCAAAAGATGGCCCAGCGTCGCCGGTGCCTGATAGCCGACCAGCAGCACCGCCGCGTCCTTCGACGGCAAATAGCGTTTCAGGTGATGGCGGATACGTCCGGCATCGCACATGCCGCTTGCCGCCATGATGATGACGCCGCTCGTGTAGCGGTGGATTGCCTTGCTCTGATCGACCGTCTCGGTGAAGTGCACGTTCGGGTCATTGAGAAACGCGCCGCCGTCGCCGGTATCGAGCAGGTCGGGCGTGTGTTCGCGGAACACCCGTGTCGCGCGGATCGCCAGCGGGCTGTCGAGAAACAGCGGCGCCTCGGGAATTTCGCCGGACGACATCAGCATCGAAAGATCGGCCAGTAACTCCTGCGTGCGCTCGACGGCGAACGCCGGGATCAGCAGGACGCCGTTGCGCGCCAATACTTTTCGGACTTCTTTGCCCAGCATCCGTCGGCGCGTGTCGGCATCGATATCGGCGCGTACCCGATCGCCGTAGGTGCCTTCGCATACCACATAATCCCAGCCTTCCGGCGCGTCGGGGTCGGGGTGGAACATCTTGAAGTCGGGGCCGATGTCGCCGGAGAAAAGCACGCGCACCGGTCCCGGTTTCTTCTTGCCGCCGTCCATGATCTCGACCTCGATCGAGGCCGCACCGAGGATGTGCCCGGCGTTCCAGTAGCGCGCGCGCACCCCCGCGCCGGGCTCGATCCACTGTTCGTAGTCGACGGCGCGGAAACTTTCGAGACTGTTCTCGCCGTCGGCCTTGGTATAGATCGGCTCGACGGCCTTCTTGCCGCGCTGGCGCGCGCGACGGTTCAGATGCTCGACCTCGCGTTCATGGATATAGCCGCTGTCGGGCAGCATGTAGGACAGCAGGTCCATCGACCCCTGCGTCGCATACACCGGACCTTTGAACCCGGCCTTGATCAGTTTCGGCAGCAAGCCCGAATGATCGATATGCGCATGCGTCAGCAAAACGAAGTCGATGTCCTCGGGATCGAACGGAAAGGGGCCGTAGTTCAGTTCCTTGATCGTCTTGGAGCCTTGAAACATGCCGCAGTCGACAAGAAACGCGCCGCCGGGATGGCGGATCCAGTAACACGACCCGGTGACCGTTTGCGCCGCGCCGCAGAATTTCACGAAGATAGAAATAGTACAGTTCCGTCCGTTATGTGCGTGTCGCATACACCTGCGTATGCACAACGATTATCGGTGTCGTCCCGGCCGCTATATATGACCTGAATCAATTCAAGACGACGATGCCTGTTCGTCGTGCGCGGCTTCGATCAATTCCATCGCCTTGCGGATGTTTTTCTCGGAAATCGGTTTCTCGAAGGATTTGATGGCGCCGAAGCGTTCGGCGATCTCCGGATAGCTGAGCCTTCTGTCGACGCCGGTCTGGGTGAAGACGACGACCGGCAAGGTCAGTTGTTCCTTCATGATCCACACCAGCACTTCGATGCCGTCGCTTTGCGGCATCAGAATGTCGAGGATCATGCCGTGCAGGTTGCCCTTGCCGATTTCCTCAATCGCTTTGAGGCCGTTACCGGCCTCAATGGCCCGGTAGCCGAGTTTTTCTACGTGCGCGCAGATGGCGCTTCGGGTCAGTTCATCGTCGTCGACGACCAAGATGCGCTCGGGCATTGCATTCTCCATGACGGCTCAGATAGATCCGGACGCGCAGCATTGTTGCATGGAAAAGGTCGTTGCCGCTACACGATGGTGGCGGCAACGCCCGCAGGGCAAATTGCTTAGCTCGGCGCGGTCGTATAGTCGCCTTCGCTGACGGGTTCCAGCCAGTCGGTGGCGTTGCCCTGGTCGTCGGATTCCGACAGCGCCAGATGGCACATCATCTGATCCGGCGCGGCACCGTGCCAGTGACGGGTGTTGGGCGGAATGACGACGGTGTCGCCGGGGCGGATTTCCTCAACCGGGCCGCCGTCCATCTGATAGCGGCCGACACCGGACAGCACATACAGAATCTGTCCGACGGCGTGCGCATGCCAGTTGGTACGCCCGCCCGGCGTGAAGGTGACGCGCGTCACGCGGAGCCTGGACGGGTCTTCCGGCACGAACACCTGATCTTGCAGGACCTGGCCGACAAACAGGTCGTCCGGTGCGATTTTGGTCTGGCTTTCGTTGGCTCTGACAATCCGTGGTTTCATGGTTCGGTATTTCCCCCGTTTTCGTTTAATGTTGGCAATCTGATCTTAATCTGGCGATGAAACCCGACCGTTGCAACATGCCGCAGGGCTAAATCGGACGGTGCTGTAATGGTGTTGTAAGGTACGTCCCCCTATTTGCGGCGCAACGTCAAGGCGTGGCGCGGGTTTGTGACAAACCCGTATATTCGCCGGTGAAAGTCATATGGTATCTTTTTTTCAAGCCATTGATTGGCGCCTTGGTTACTCGCCGGTCCCGAACTCGACAGCCCAAGAGTCCGATCTCTGATGTATTTGAACCGTACATTTTCCAATTTCGCGCCGTTCCCGGGCGATATGTTGCCGCTCGTCGGCGTTTTTCGCACCGACCTGGTGGTGTTGTCCGTGGCGATTGCGATCTGCGGGGCTTGGGCGGCGCTTGCGTGTCTGCCGCGTGCGGACGCCCTGGCAGGAAAATATCCTGGCGGCAGCATGCTGTGGCGCGTTGCCGGCGGGGTCGCTTTCGGCGGCGCGGTCTGGGGCATGCATTTCGTCGGCATGCTGGCATTTTCCCTGCCGTGCGCGATTTCCTACGACATATTGGAGACAACCTTGTCCATCGTCCCCGGTATCCTGGCCAGCCTGAGTGCGATGGCGGTCCTCGGATGGCGGAGCGTCGGCCTTTATACGCGGCTTGCGACCGGGGCTGTGTTGATGGGGGCGGGGATCGGCGCCATGCACTACGCCGGTATGGCGGCAATGCGGTTGCCGGCATTGCTGATGTACGATCCCGCCTTCGTGCTGTTTTCCGTTGTAACCGCCGTCGTCATGTCGTTCGTCGCCTTGCTGGTGGTCGAGCGCGGACGGCGCGACAAGGAAAACGTCCGTCTGCGGCAACTGGTGGCGGCGACCATTCTGGGTTCGGCGGTCGCGTCCATGCACTACGTGGCCATGCAGGCGGCGATCTTCTATCCGACGTTGAATACGGCAGGCGGTGGCGGGGCACTTTCGCCGACCGTCATGGCGGCGTATGTCGGGCTCGGCACGCTTATACTCGCCGCTGCCGTTACCGTGGCCGCCTTCGCGGCACGGCTCAAGGAAACGGCGCGGGTTCTGGCCGAAGAGGTCGAACATAGAATAGCCGCGGAAAAGCAAGCCCGTGCGGAACAGACGCGGCTTCAGGCGATCTTCGATACGGCTGTCGAGGCGATTGTCGTCATCGACGGGCGCGGCATCATTCAGCGCTGGAGCGCGAGCGCGCAGCGTATATTCGGTTATACGGCGGACGAGGTGTTCGGCTGCAACGTCGCCATGATTATCGACGGCATCAGTGTGGAGCAGCACGATCATTACCTGAAGCGCTTTCAGGAGACGCGAGAGGCTCGTATCGTCGGGATCGACCGGGAAGTGACGGGGCGCCGCCGCGACGGGACGATCGTGCCGCTGGAACTGTCCGTCGGCGAGGCGATCATCGACGGTGAAGTCCTGTATACGGGAATCCTGCGCGACATTTCGGAACGCAAGGCGATCGAGCGCGAACTTCTCGAAGCGACCCGCGCCAAGGAAGCGAATGAGCTGAAATCGAATTTTCTGGCGCATATGAGTCATGAAATGCGCACCCCGCTGAACGCCATTCTCGGGTTTTCGGATATCATGAAGTCGCAAACCTTTGGGCCGCTGGGCGAGACCTACGCGGGGTACGCAAACGACATTTTCTCGTCGGGCAATCACTTGCTCAATCTGGTCAATGCGCTTCTGGACCTGGCCAAGATCGAAAACAACAAGCAGGATATCGCCGTCTCCGATATCGACCTGCGCAGTATCCTGCAAGACACCGTGTCGTTGCTGCGCGAGCAGGCGAAAGCGAAGAACCTCGTTGTATCCACGCTGATCGACAACGACGTGCCGAATGCAATCCACACCGATCGCGGAAAGCTTTAT
>Ga0209578_10000354_pt1 | contig 63473 bp, 54 predicted proteins | sample tdAd472_FD_187127 | JGI IMG/M metagenome (GOLD analysis project Ga0209578, IMG submission 187127) | Marine sediment microbial communities from the Atlantic coast under amendment with organic carbon and nitrate - tdAd47.2 (SPAdes)... | ecosystem: Environmental > Aquatic > Marine > Coastal >...
CATTCCACTGGGAAGCCAGCTGATAGGCCTGGTCCCAGTTCATGGGCGATCCCTGATACGCACCATTCGGGTTCATCCAGTACCCGTACTTGACCAGGTCCTTGCTCAGGCTCTTCTCGAAACGCTCGGGCTCAACATTGTAAAAGCCTTCGACGTAATCCAGAACAGCGGCGTGGACGCCTTCTTCGTCGGTTTGGGCAAAGGCCGGAAGGATAAGGAACGAACAAAGGATCAGGGCGGATAGACGTTTCATGGGGGTCGGGAAAAGTTGGATTGGCTTTCTCCGTGGACGGAAAGGCTCCGCCAAAGTTGCTCTGGGTCCGGCCGGTTGGGATGAATGCGCCATTTCGCAGCTATCGAAGCCGGACCATTCGCCCCGCCTGTTGCCACCGGCTGGATCTACCTTCGGCCATGATCCGGTAATGGTAAATACCCGACGCGAGCGATACCCCATCGACGAGCAGGTGCTGGTTCCGACCAGCCGACATGGATCGAGCGGGGATGGTATGAACCCTACGCCCCAGAATGTCCCGGACCTCAAGGCTGACATCCGCTTGTTCAGGCAAATCAAAGGTTATGGTCGTGTGCGAACTGAACGGGTTGGGGTGGTTGCCTTTCAACACGAACGTTTCAGGAAGTCCTGCTTCCTCCGTGCTGGTTATGAATCCCCGTTTGGTGATCAATGTTTGCTCGATGGGTCCTGAAGACCATAACGAACCATCGGATACGGTCAGTCGCCGGTAAAACGGCACAATAGGCTCAGATCCTTCCTCGTAGGTCCAAGGTGGGGCCAATTGATCATACATGGCGTAGAGATCTCCGACGGTCATGACAATTCCTCGTTCTTCCCCCACGTATTCCGTCCTGAAGATGTCCACGAAGTACGGGTCCCCGGCAAGGTTAAGAATGTAATTGACCCTGTTTGAATCGGGGTCTGAGGCGTCCAGCCAGTGTATGGACATGGCCACGGATTCAGAATCCAAATTGTCCGCAATTATCACTTGGGACGGCGCATACGTTTGGCTGGCTACCGGAGGCCTGTTGCCGGCGGGCAGGATCTGTCCCCTCAATTCGCCTTCAGGATAGGCAGAGGTCGTGACACTCACGTACGCCTCCCCTGACCGAATGGCCCGCGCGAGTTCTTGCCTGGCCGTGATATCGATTGAACGTTCAAAAACAAATGAGACGGGATCCAGGGCAAGGATGACGTCTCCATTCGTGCCAAGTGGCGCCCGGTGGATACGCACTCCCGTCAGAGAGCCGGCCAAGTTCATGCTTGAGAACACAAGGCGCATTTCATCATCACCTGGAATGATTTCAATGGCCATGGAACCCGAACCGACAGAGGGAACGGGCGGGACAACATGAACACTCGAGAGCGTTGCCTCAAACTTCTCTGCAAAGGCTCCGGCAGTCTGAGTCCAAGCCTCCGATGTGAAGGCAATACCGCAGGCCAAAACGAATACGACCCTTGCAACGGCATGAGCCTCGTGACGCCTCTTGCTCACGGGAAAGCTTTGTATCATTCGTCGCTCCATGCATTTATTATACAGCACCACGCCTCAACGGATGGAGGGCAGCCTCGCTACCCTTTCGCGAAAGAGCCCTCCAGTCCTTGGAAGCACTATCCGTTCTGTTTCCGGTTTTCCCATGGCCGACATCCGCATGCGGCCGCAGTTCGACTTCAATGTCAGCTGCGACTATTCGAGTTCATTCCGTCGTCTTGCCGAAGCGTTGGAACGCACGGACGAAATTTCCGGCCGCGTATTCAAGGATTCGGCCATCCTCAAGATTCCTGAGCATGAAAACCACCTTTGGACGCCTCAACTGAAGGTGTCGGTCGAGAAGAGTCCCGATGGCGGTTGTCGCATCCACGGCCTGCTGGGCCCGCGGCCCGGCATCTGGTCCCTGTTCATGGCCAGCTACGTGGCCTGGTCGTTCATCGGCACCATGAGTTTGATAGTCGGATCTTCCCAGGCCACGCTCTCCCAGCATGCCTGGGCTTTCTGGGGCGTCCCGGTGGCCGTGGTGGGAATCCTGGTGACCTATGTAACCGCCCGTTTCGGGCGACGTATCGGTCGACCACAAAGTCGTCGATTGAAGCAGTTCCTGGAAGAATCCATTCGGAACCGGCCAGAATCCTCGACCGTCACCTGAACTGACCGCTGAGCGATATGCGTCGTTTTCCCCTTTACGCTCTTTTTCTGATCCTCGTCCTTACGGGCACCGGATGCGACTCGGGCGGGGACATGACGTCAGAAGTCCTTCCCGAATGGCCCGTTCAACTGTCTGCTGAGTGGACCACCGTCGAACCCGCCACTGCTGGCGTCTCCTCCAAGGGTCTCGACCACGCACTCACGGTAGCACGCGGCATTCCCCGCCTCAAGAGCCTTGTCGTGGTCAAGGATGGTGCCATCGTCATGGAGGAATACCTGCATGGTGCCCAACCATCCGACCTATTCGACGTGCGCTCCGTAACCAAGAGTATCGTATCCACACTGGTGGGCATGGCCATTGAAGACGGATACATTGCCGACCTGGATGTACCCATCGGGAATCACCTGTCGTTCATTCAGGAAGACATGGACGAGACCAATCAGTCCGTCACGTTCCGGAATCTGATCACGATGTCCGGTGGATGGCAGTACGATGAGTGGAATGACACATCGTATCAGCAGTGGCTGGGATCAGGACAACCTGAGCGCTGGCCACTCGATCAGCCGCGCGTCGCAGCACCTGGTACCCAGTTCACGTACAACTCCGCTGCCGTGCATCTGCTCGGTGTATTGATCGAGCAGTTCCTCGATCGCACGTTGATGCTTTATGCCTCCCAAGAGCTCTTCACTCCGATCGGAATCTCGCAGAAAGAGTGGGAAATCCTGGGCAGCGGCTTTCCTAACGGCGGAGCCGGAATCGATCTGAAGGCGCGGGACCTGGCCCGATTCGGGCAGCTTTTTCTTCAGGATGGCATGTCAGGAGATCGGCGCATCCTGCCCGACGGATGGGTGGCCGAAGCTACAACGCCCGCGTATTCCTGGCGAAGCACGTTCGGGCCATTGAAGGAACTGTCCTACGGATACCTGTGGTGGACCGATGACAACGGAGGCGATCCCATTTTTCTTGCATGGGGATACGGCGGTCAGTTCATCTACGTCAAACCATCAAGCCGCCTGGTTGTGGTCACCACCACGGACTACTCAGGCGTCTCATCCGAACCAGGCGGCGAATCGAGCGTGGCTCGTTCCGCACTGAACTTGATCCATGCGCACGTTTTGCCTGCCGTAGACGGGTGATTCAGCTTGGCGTCCCGGATCAGAGCCCGTGTTTTTCGAGGCGGCGGTACAGCGTGCTCCGTGTCAGACCCAACTCGCGTGCTGCCTGGGCCACCACACCATGATGTCTGTTCATCGCGGTTTCGATGGCTGCTTTCTCCACCGTATCCAGATGCAGACTGTCCACAGCCAACATGGGGCCGTCCGTTGCCGGCCGATCGTATTGACGAATGAGCAGGTCTTCGGGAGCCAGCAAACCTGATGAAGTCATGATGACGGCGCGCTGGATGACGTGGCGCAATTCCCGCACGTTTCCAGGCCAGTCATGCCTCTCGAGTTTGCGTATTCCTGCCTTTGAAATCCCTTCGATATCCGGATTGTATCGGTCCCTGAACTCGGCCAGGAAGTGCTCGGCCAGTGGGCCGATATCCTCAGGACGCTCCCTGAGCGCCGGCATCCGGATCTCGACCGTGTTGATCCGATAGAGCAGGTCCTGTCGGAAGGCACCCTCCGCAACATCATCGAGGATGGGTTGATTGGTGGCGCAGATGAGATGGATGTCGATGGGTATTTCCTCATTGCTTCCGACGCGCACAATCCGCCTGCGCTGCAGAACCGTCAGGAGTTTGGCCTGCAGGGACAGGGACAGATTCCCGATTTCGTCCAGAAAAAGCGTCCCACCATGTGCCGCCTCGAACTTTCCCGTCCGTTCGGCGCGCGCGTCCGTAAAGGCGCCCTTTTCATGGCCGAACAATTCGCTTTCGAACAGGGTCTCGGTGATGGCGCCCATGTCCACCGACACGAACGGTTTTTCAGCACGTGATGAGCGGCGATGCAAGGCACGTGCCACCAACTCCTTTCCCGTGCCGTTCTCTCCCAGGATCAGGACATTTGCATCCGTCCTGGCCACGCGTTCAACCTGCTCGAGTACGTGTTCAAGGGCATCGCTCACACCGACGAGCCTTCCTTCTGCCGCTTCGATGGACCCGGACGCTTCCGGCTGGCTCTCCACCCGCCGTTCCTGGATGTAATCGACCAGATCGGCCAGGTCATCCGGCCACGGCATGGGAAGCACATCGAACGCACCGGCGTTCATGGCTGCCTTGACGCGGCCATAGCTCGACAGTTCGGAAGTGACCACGACGATGGCATCGCGATCCGACAGGCCGATGTGGCGCACCCAGAACTGATCCTCCTTCCCCGGGCGGGAAAGACAGGATTCGTCCAGCAGGATGACATCATACCGGTTGGCTGTCATCATTGACGGGAGACGATCCGGACTGTGGACCGAATGAACCATCGTGGCGGTCGGTTCAAGCAGACTCCGAGCCCTGGAACTCCGGTCATGGTCTGGATTGACGATCAGTATCCGTCCGGACATAGGCGGTGGCGACATGTGGTGGCGTGGTGACGGTAATCTCAGCCAGAACGCTGATGCACACCCGTAAACATGGGCGAGCGGTGACATCGCCCTCCCAACATGGTGCATTCCGGTCCTGATCTACCGGTATCGGGCGGCCTTGCAGAGACCGTACGACGAATCCGGCAGCCGCAATCTAGCCTTCCTCCGACCGCCCAAAAGCGGCAAAAAGAGCGAATGGAGGGCAAAAATGAAGTCGGGGGATGTCGTCCCCCCTGTTCAGATGCGGACGGTCTTTCTCCCGCTGCCGGACAGGAGCCTTCACCCGTTCGTGCCTTTATCGCCCTTCAACGCCCGTGCGGGCCATCGTCGTTTTTTGGCATGGCCTTGGAAGAAGAGCTCGGCATGCACGGACCTGTCTCCGGGATCATCACCCTTCCTCCCGGACGACGTCACCCAGTCTGCTCGTGCATGTCCACCACCTGCGGGCATGCGCTCCGCCGGTGGTTCCATTCGACTTCATTCTGATGCGAACTACCATGCACTACAACTACCACGTTAGAATCCTGCTGCTTGCCATGCTCCTCGGCTGGTTTGGCTTGCCAACCGCCTCCGCACAGAGCGTAAGCAACTGCGAGCAGTCCATCGGGGAGGCTTATCTGGACATCAACAATGTCCGGGCCCGTATCCCCAACAACGGCAACCTGTTCTGGAGGGGCAACCCCAACGTTTACGAGGTCCCCAAGGGAGGTGGCGTCTCAGCCAACTTCGCCTCCGGAATCTGGATCGGCGGACAGGTCAACGGACAGCTCCGTGTAGCCGGATCGACCTATGGCCCGTACGAATTCTGGGCTGGCCCATTGAACGAAGACGGCACGGCCCAGGCAGACTGCTCGCCGTGGGACCGGGTCTGGAAGATCTCCAAGGAGGATATCGTCAGCTACGAAGGGTCCGGCATCGCGACTCCCGACCTGGCTGACTGGCCGACCGGCCTTGGCGCCCCGACACTGGATGCCAATGGCGATGAAATCGATCTGACCGATCAGCCGCTGGCCAGCCGCGTCGACCGCAAGATCAATCTGGGTGCCGGAGAACGCCCCGCCATCCTGGGCGACCAGATGCTGTGGTGGATCATGAACGACAAGGGAAACCAGCATACGTGGACGGATACCCCGGCCATTGGCGTCGAGGTCCACGGCAGCGCTTTTGCATTCAATACGGCAGGCGCCATCGGCAATACCACGTTCTACAAGTACCGGATCATGTACAAGGGTCAGGTCGATCTCGAAAATGCCTACATGGGCATCTTCGATGACCCGGATCTCGGGACCTCCTTTGACGACTATGTGGGATCGGACACCACGCTTGGCCTCGGCTTCGTCTACAACGCGGACAATGATGACGAAGGCAACTATGGTCCGGCACCTCCGGCCATGGGCTACGACTTCTTCCAGGGGCCCCTCGTCAACGACAATGGTATTGACGATGACGGCGATGGAGCGGTTGACGAGGAAGATGAGCGCCTTGCCATGACGTCGTTCAGCTACTTCACGAACGGAGGTGGTGTGACGGGCGACCCGAGCAACGGAGCCGACATCTACAATTACATGCAGGGCCGCTGGAAGGACGGTCAGCGATTCACGCTGGGTGGACAGGGCCGTGATTTCTCCAATATTCCGACCTCGTTTGCCTTCCCGGGAGAACCCGGCGAATTCTGGTCAGAACTCGATTCTGACGGCTCTGGCAAGGCCATTGCACCGGCGGACCGCCGCTTTGCCATGTCCACCGGCCCATTCACGATCAAGAAGAATTCCGAGCAGACGCTTGTCTTCGGCATCGTGACCAGTTTTGGTGCTGACCACCTGGATTCGGTTCGGAAGATGAAAGAGGATGATGAACTCGCCCAGGCGGTCTTCGACATCAACTTCGAGCTTCCATCCCCGCCTGCAGGTCCTCGAGTCACGACCACTGTCTCGGACGGAGCCGTACTGCTCGAGTGGGGCTACCTGGCCTCGGACAACAACTTCCTGGATTCGTACTACGCCGTCGACCCGCTGCTGTCATCTGACGTGACGGACAACGACTATGAGTTCGAAGGGTACAATGTATTCCAGTACGCCAACGCCGGCGACCAGGAAGGCACACTGATCGCTACCTACGACCGGGTCAATGGCATCACTCGCGTCATCGAGGGAACGGACCTCACTTTTGTGACGGCCGAGGGCAACGACACCGGCGTACAACACGCTCACCGGGTATCCGGCCTCACCAACTACACCGACTACGAATTCGGCATCCAGGCCTATGCCTACAATGCCGAATCCGGTCAGAAAGTGTATGCCGGCCCCGTTTCGCGCGTCCGCGTCACGCCGCAGCGCTCCGACATCATCACTTCGGATGACGCCATGGCGGCCGCCCTGGAGTCGGAAACCGTGGATATCGAGGGAGGCGCATCGGGCGAAAACATCGGTGACGGCACGGTGACCGTGAACGTCGTCAACCCGTACAAACTGACCGGGCACGACTACGCGGTGGATTTCTACACCATCGAGGTGGAGGATGACGGTCATAAACGCGGTACCCCGGATGCTCGGGAACTGGCCAGACCAGCCCCCGCTGCCAAATCCGGTTCAGCGGAAGTAACCGTCTTTGATGTGCGCGATGTCACCTCCGGTGCCACCGTGTTCAACGGGGCTGATGCCTATGCAGCCGCGCACACCGTCCCCATCGGAAACGATGTGATACAGGTCGATGGCTTGTCGTTGAACGTGAACGGTCCGGAGCCCGGCTTCGTGGACTTCAAGGTTACGGCCAACGCTGCAGGACCGCTGGCAACCCCCATCGGGGCCGGCGCGGACTGGGGTGGATATCCCGGTCTGGGACGCCCGACGGCGGGACAGCAGACCAATGGTACCGCCTGGTTGATCTCGGCCGGTGGTGTGACCAGCAGCTCCTACTCCAACTTCCTGAGCAGGTGGGCTCGCAACGGAGACGTCTTCGGCGCCCATGACTACGAGATCCGCTTTACCGGCAACGGTATGGGTATCAACTGGTGGGGCGATGGTGCCGTCATCAACGTTCCGTTCGAGATCTGGAGCGCCGGCATTGGAACTCCGGACGATCCTTCGGACGATGTCCAGTTCTGCCCCTTCCTGCTCGACGACAACGACAACGGCGTATGGGACCTGGTAGCCGCGGACAGTCCGCTGTCCGGAGCATCCAACGACCCGTACACGGACTGGATCTACTGGTATGAGTGCGACTACGATGCTGAAGTAGCCAGTGGATTCGATCTGGCCACCGTCGGCAACGAGATTTTCGGACGCACGGTCTTCGTGAGTTGGAATGGCGATGATGTGTCCGACGGGACGCTCGACCAGCCGGAGAATGAGCGTCTCCCTGAGATCGGCACCGTTTTCCGCATCGAGACCACCAAACCGAACCAGCCCGGCGATGCATTCGCCTTCTCGACTGACGGTCTGGGTTCGCGCGAGCGGACCGATGCCGAAGCACGTGCTGCACTGGATGATATCGGAGTAACGCCGAACCCCTACAAGGGTGCATCGGCCTACGAAGTCAGCCAGCTGGTCGACGAAGTCCGCTTCACCAACATGCCCGATCAGGCTACGATCCGCATTTTCTCGGTGGCAGGATCCCTGATCCGCACACTGACAAAGAACAGCGCTTCAGCCAGTTTCCCTTGGGACCTGACGACCGAGGACAACCTGCCGGTTGCCAGTGGCATGTACATCATCCACATCGAGACCGAACTGGGTGAGAAAGTGCTCAAGCTTGGCGTGGTCAAGAAGCGTGTCCAGCTGAACAACTTCTAATCCGACTCCCAATCCAACCATGAAACCAATGAATACGCTATTCAAACCATCGGGAGTTCGGATGCTGGCCCTGCTGGCGCTCTTCTCCCTCCTGTTCACCGCCATGGATGCCCGGGCCGGCGACGACCGTCGTCGTGGTACGGCCGGTGCTTCCCAGCTGCTCGTGCCGGTTACGGCTCGCAGCGCTTCGCTTGGCGCTTCGATGACGAGTGGTCTTGTAGGTCTCAACGGCCTGGAAGCCCTCATCTCGAACCCCGCTGGTCTGGCCATGAACCAGGGTACCGCGGCTATCTTCAGCCGTATGGACTACGTTGCCGACATCGGCGTCAACTACTTCGGTATTGCGCAGAGCTTCGGCAACAACAACATCGCATTCCATGTGAACGCCTGGGACTTCGGTGACATTCCGCTGCAGTCGGAGCTGTCCCCCGAGATCACGAGCGTAACCTACAATGCACAATTCCTTACGGCCGGCCTGACGTACGCCCGCGCCTTCACCGATCGTATCTCGGCCGGTGCCACGTTCAAAGTGGTACAGGAAGCGATTGACGATCTGAACGCGAGCGCCGTTGCTGTCGACATGGGTATGACCTACGTCGTCGGTGAAACGGGTCTGCGCCTGGGCGTATCGCTCAAAAACATCGGTACGGACATGCAGTACTCGGGCGTGGGTCTCACGCGACAGGTGCAGCTGCCGAACCAGCCGGGCAACGCGACGAACAACGCACTCGTACTCGAGAGCGAAGGCGTCGAGCTGCCATCGCTTCTGAACTTCGGTGTGGCGTACACGCGCCAGATGGCCGAAGGTGCAGTGGTGACTGTCCTGGGTAACTTCCGTTCGAACTCGTTCGATCAGGATCAGTACTCGGGCGGTGTTGAGCTGGGTCTGTTTGACATGGTTTACCTGCGCGGTGGTATGGACATCATCGGCGATCAGGACCTGTCCTTCTTCACGGGCACCAACTTCGGTGCTGGTGTGGACCTGGATCTGTCGGGCACGCGCCTGCAGGTCGACTACGCTCTGCGTTCGACGGACTACTTCAGCAATGTCTCCATGATCACGGTTGCTGCCGATCTGTAGGCAGCACCGCGACGTCTCCCGGAGCATCGCGCTTCCAGGAGACGGTAGCCACACACCGGTCCGGTCGGGCAGCGAGCCACATGTCGGTCGCTGCCCGACCCCAAGGGCCGGGGACAGCAGGCAATTCGGATGACCTGCTGACCCGAATCAGAATTCCATCATCGGAAGGAAGACGCACTTCGTGAGCAGTCCGGTGCACTCCGGCCTTCTCGCCCCGAAGGACATTCCAATTCTTCGATCCTTCCGCATAGTCAACAGGAGTTTCGACTCATCCGTGCATTTCGGTCGGCCCCCAACAGGCCATGAGGGAGAAGCACTCGAAGAGAACAGGACGAAAAGCAGATCGTCCTGACCGGCCGTGGGCCGGGCGACAAAGTCGCCCGGCCCACGCTGTTTCTGGGAAATGCCTTGCGCACAGACAGTGCATTCACTGTAATGTGATGACATTCGCTTGCACCCATAGAGGAACCACTCCCCTGCGATCATGAAGCGCCTCCTCCTCCTCGTCGTCATCCTTGCCGCATTCACCTCCGTCACCTGGGCCCAGACCACGTACAGCGTCAGGTTCGATTCCGAATGGAGTGCCACGACGCATCCGACATCCTTTCCGCCCAATCCCCATATGTCACCCTTGATTGGTGGAACGCACAACGCGTCCTATTCCATGTGGGTGCCCGGCGAGACGGCACGAAGCGGCATTGAAGTCATGGCAGAAACAGGCGGCACCGTCAATCTTGAATCGGAAGTGGTGTCACGCATCGGATTCGGTTCCGCTTTCTCCGTGATCAGCGGCGGCGGAATAGGCACCTCTCCGGGCAGTGTCGAAACCACGTTCGAAATCGCCCCCTCCCACCCTCTGGTCTCCCTGGTGAGCATGATTGCACCCAGTCCCGACTGGTTCGTGGGCGTCCATGATCTGTCTCTGGTGGACGGTGGTGAGTGGATCAGCACGCTGACCATCGACCTGTTCCCATACGACTCGGGTACGGATTCCGGTTCGGGATACACTTCAGCCAATGCCGACACCGATCCGGCGGAGCTCATCTCGGAGATCACGGGAGATCCATTCCTTGTTGACGGCCAACTGGGTCGCATCGGCACATTCACGTTCACGTGTATTACCGGTTGTGGCACGGTTGCTACGGAAAGTGAGGATCCTCCGCTCCTTCCCCAGGATTTTTCCATCGGAATGCCCTTTCCCAACCCGGCTGCTGATCATGTCCACTTGCCCTTCACGACTGGCGGCGCGGCCTTGATCAGGATCGAATTGATCAACGCGTTGGGACAATCCATGACGTTTTCGGCATCCCTTGAACCCGGACGGGACGAGCAGACGGTCCGCGTACCTGTATCATCGCTGGCACCTGGGGTTTGGTTCATTCGGGCCTCAGGACCTCATGCCGCAGCCACTTCCCGCGTGATCGTCGCGCGATGAAATCCCCGACTACGCCTTCCTGATACGACTTTTGCCTGATGCGATGATTCTTGATACCACCTACATGCCGAAGGACATGGTTGCCATGATCGATGAGAAGCTTGGCAAGAGTTTTTCATTCATCGAACGCATCAGGATGGGTGGCACGGGCTCGCATCGGATGATCATCGAGGAGCACAGCCGCACCTTCGAAGCCATCCTGTCCCGAAACAACAGCACCAACTACTGCAGTATTGAGTTGCGTCCGAAAGGCATCATCATCCATATCCACAAGCGACTGAACAGCTATTCATGGCTGGTGCCGTACCACCACATGTCGATCTTCAAATCAAACCTGTTCAGCATCCACGCCGCAGGAGAATTCCTGAAGCTCCGTCTCGACAACAACTACGAGATGAACAGGAAGCTGTTGGACAAGGTCATCGGCCGCAAGAATGAAGTGACCCAACCGGGCTTGATGCGCCTGTAGTCCGGGACAGCGCGATCTGGTTGCTGGAATGAAAACGAGTCGTGCCGGGCGGCTGTCGCCGCCCGGCACGTCACCGATTGCACAAAGCGCCATCGACACCCTCCTCCCCGAGCGTGTCCGGGCTCCACGCAAGTGGTCAGTGGACCGCATGTGGATTGGCCTCGCGTTCGACCAACCCACCTTCCTCCCATGTCGTTTGCATGACCACGGTACCGTCCCGGGTGTACTGGGTCCACGTACCGTCGCGCTCTCCATTTCGCCACGAAGTCACCCACCGCGGCGAACCGTCCGAATAGAACCACACCCGGGCTCCATGCCGCTCTCCTTCAACGTAGTCCGTCCTGATGAGCACGTTGCCTTGATGGTCAAAGATTTCGCTCGTGCCGTGCTGATTGCCATTCAGATACGAGTGACGTTCGCGGACGACTCCATTCATGTCCGTATGCGTCATGGGACCGTGTGCACGACCGTTTCGATAGGTCAGGGATGATTCCTGAATTCCGTTCGGATGCCAGTTTGCCCGTTTCAACATGACGCCATTGGAGTCGTATTCGGCGAGAAATTGGGGAGTACCATCCTGGTAGGACCACAGCCACTCACCCACCCGGAGTCCGTCACGAACCACTCCCGTCATGCGACCCGGCTCTTCAACCGGACCGGAGTACGGTTCTGACGACTGGGCGGTGTACAGAATCCCGTCCCGATTTTCAAGATCACCCAATCCAACCTGAGCAAAGGCTGCGTTGACCGCCAGCAAGGTGACAACCATCGCGGGTAGAAGTGTGCGCATCATCGGCCCTGTCCTTTGAAGTGAGCGGTGGCCTTGTCGATCAGTCCATTCCAGGTGTCCGAGCCCGCAGGGTCCCATATCGTTTCCATGTCAGCTCGCGCCGTTGCTTCGTCAACACCAAGTACCAGCGTCCGATACAGGTAGACGAACGCGGAAGCGCGCATGTTGGCCGCGCAGTGCACGAACACCTTGCGATCACCGGCCGCCTTCATGACATCGAAGAACAACTGCACGTCCTCGACGGTCGGATTCTGCCATACGACCGGAATGTTGACGTATGAGATGCCCTGTTCGGCCACCAGATATCCCTCAAGCGCGTTTCCGGCTTCGTTTACCGTGGCCAGATTGACCACCAGTTCGTAGCCCGCACCCTGAAGGGCAGGAATCTGATCGTAGGCAATCTGGCCGGCCGAGGTGAGCCGTGCAGAAGATTACCGGCGGCATGGCGCTCGGCCCCACAGCCCTTACCACAGACAGGCCATCCACCCTTGGCATCTGGATGTCCAGGAAGACAAGGTCGAATCTACCCGAGTCCAGTGCCTCAATGGCTTCCTGTCCGCCATGAACCTCCATCTCCACCTCCAAATCCGTGCGCTCTGACAACAGATGCCGGATGCGATCCCTGCCAAGCGGTTCGTCGTCTACAATGAGCGCTTTCAGAGAGGACATGGGGAGGCTAACGGGAAATACGAGGGTGCCCTTCCTCAACGAACTGCGCGCTCGGAGGTTACGCCCAGCCAGCCCGACCGGAGGGCTTTGCGTTGAAGGCAGGGATGCCCTACCATGCCCTGGAGCCCGTTCATCCCCCCGGAAACGTGCACGAACCATGAGAACCATTGTCCAATGTTTGACCGCCCTGCTGCTGATGACTTCCTGCACGGACGCGACGAATACCCGGTCTGATTCAGACTCCCCTTCTGCCTCAATCGACGGGTGGTCGCTTGTCTGGTCGGACGAGTTTGAAGGCGATGAACTGGATCCCTCAAACTGGAACCGACAGGTCGAACCGGCGGGTCGTTTCAATGACGAATGGCAGCGTTACACGGACAATCCTGAGAATGCGTTCGTGCAAGACGGCAACCTGGTCATCCGTGCCCTTCATGTCGATGCTGAACACGGGATGAATCAGTACACGTCGGCCCGCTTGAACACCGCGGGTAAGCAAGCCTGGACCTACGGCAAGATCATGGCCCGCATCAAGTTGCCGCATGGTCAGGGCATCTGGCCGGCCTTCTGGACCCTGGGCGCCAACATCAGTGAAAACGGCGGCGATACGCCCTGGCCGGCCTCGGGCGAAATCGACATTCTGGAGTTGTACGGTACGCGTTCCGATGCCGTCGTCGAGGCCAACATCCACTACGCCGATTCGACCGGCTCCCATGCCATGCTCGGCGCCATTCCCTTCGAACTGGAGGAAGGCCGTTTTGCCGATGACTTCCACGTTTTCGAGATAGAGTGGAATGAACAGGAAATCATCTGGTCCGTGGACGGCCAAGTGTATGCCACGGCCGATATCTCAGGCCCCGAGCGCACCGAATTCCACCACGACCACTTCCTTCTGTTGAATATTGCCGTCGGAGGAACGTGGGCCGGTCGACCTGATGGAACCACCGAATTCCCGCAGGAAATGCGCGTGGACTGGGTGCGGGTATATCAACGGTCAAAGTAAAATCACGACCCGACTTCTATTCGCACGTGTCGTTCGCCATGCATGACGTGCGGTGCATCAGATCGTCCACGTAGGTGCTCATTTCGCCTGGAATGCGCTCTCGGGGAATGGTCATCAAGACCATGTCGTAAACCATAACCAACTGCTTCAGCCAATCTCTCGTCACGAGTTCGCGCACGAACCTGGCCTCATCGACATTCTCGGGTTGAGGCTGCCCGGCATATCTGATCTGAGCCTTTGCACCCGCCTCGATTTGCTCATCACGCATCCGGCCCGATTCAACGATGCTGATTGAGACCATCTCTCCCACGGGCGTGAAGTTGGACTGGGCCCTGACGAACAGCTTCATGCCTGACTCGCTCAGTTCAACACCCCTCAACCTGAAATTGTCGATGATCTGCGTCCCGACTTCTCTGCTTATCTCAGCGTCAGTGTCTTCAGGTCCATGGTCCATCCATCGCACCGAAACCGATGTCAACTGTGCGGAAGCCGACAGTGCGATGAATAATGAAGCTAGACACAAAAGCAAGAAACGACGCATGATCCACCCGTGATAAATGAAGAAGGCAGTAGCTCGTTTCGATGGGCGCACCGGATTGAATGGGAAGAAAAAGTAGCGTGCGAGACCTGCATCTATTACACGTTTACACACAATCGCACCCAACACCTGTAGTCGGGGCGACATACTGGTGCGCCATGCATTTCTGGCGTGATTGTCTTTCACCGGCTACTTTTGGCAATCGCCCTTTCGCACTTTCCGCGTTCGTGAGCGGTACCAAACAGTCGATCGGGAAAGGACAAGGCAGTTGGGTCAGAATGTGTCCTTCTCCTGTTGCTGGCGGATCGGGAGGCTGGCTGGATGTCAGCAAGTCATGTGTGAGACACACCAAAACTCTGACCAGATGCAGAATATGGAGAAGATTTCCCGGAAACGCTTTGTTTTACTGCTCCTGATGGCGCTCATCGGTTGCTCCCGATCGGAAGAAAACGTCATATCAGAAGTGCGGGAAGGTGTGGAGTACATCTCGAATCTTTCGGGCCTGGACACAACCCGCTTCCCCTTGCGGTTTGAACTGGAGCAAATCATCGGGGTGGAGGAAGGCTCTGTCGAAGAGTCGATTGCCGGTATCAGGTCAATGGCAGTCGACAACATGGGCAACGTTTATGTACTTGACGATCGGAACTCGCGCCTCATGGCTTTCGACTCCGCAGGAAACCACCTTTGGAATGCGAGCCGACAAGGAGAAGGCCCCGGCGAGTTGTCTGCCCCGCGGAAAATGGCGTTGTTGGGGGATCAACTGCATGTCTCGAATCAGCGGGGTACGAGAATTGACGCGTGGAACACATCAGGAGAATATCTGGGAACGATACCCATCCCCCAACAAGTCGGGTCGTCAGCAACGTTTGAAGGCTATATCTCCGATACGATGGTTTTCTCTACGGGAACGCCGAAAGCCGTGTCCACAACACTATGGTTCTTCGACGCGCATTCCCGGGCGCTTCTGGATTCACTGACGTTCAGACAGGAGATGGACCAGATCATTCCTGGGCAAATCAGTCAGACCATGTATGTAGATGTGACACAGGACAATGTCGTGATTGCGGGTGCTACATCTGACTACGTCTTCTGGACGATGAATCGGCTTGGTATGCTGGAACGTGAGGTCAGATTGAACGCAGATCACTTGTGGGGCCCCTCGGTTATCGAAAACATGTTCATCCCGTACATCGGCATCAGGAAAATGCTGTCCCTCCCGGGTGGCGAAGAAATGGTCTTTGTCATGGTTCCCAATACCGACCCGGCCGAATCGATGAGAAGAAGAATGGCTGGAGAAGCCACGAACTCGACAGGAAGCCTGACCTCGTTGGATCTCTTCGACCCAAAGGGGATCTATCAAGGATCCATGATCCGACATGATGGACACCTTGCCATAGGCACTCCCCATCATGTGGGTCAGGACGGCAAATTGTATACGACCGTTCAAACCCCATACCCGGCAATCCGACGCTATCGTGTACTCGCCAACCAGGGGGTCAACTAGTACCATCAGACTAACAGCGTACCAGAGGAACAGCCTACTTTTTGCTTGCCCCGGACATTTCTGGTAAAAGAAAGCAGGTAGATCCGATGTACGATTTTGTCGTCAACAAGAAATCACAAGAGAACGGCGATCATGAGGTCCACAATGCCACCGCCGGATGCTCCTACATGCCTTCCGCGGACAATCTGATAGGCCTCGGGCAGCACCCATCGTGCCACGGTGCTGTAGCCAAAGCCAAGAGCAAGTGGCCCAAGCACCGAATCAACGGGTGCTATTACTGCTGCTACGCGTGTCACACTTCTTGACCGGCGCGTCCTGGATATGGGTTTCGATTACCATTGACAATGCGCCATAGGCATTCTTGATTGTGCCTTTCTCATTGGCAATCGCCTGTTCATGCCGCTCCTCTCCCGCCGGATAGCGACCCTCGGAACGCTGGTCAGTTTGCTGTTTCTGGCCGGGCCGACATCGCAGCAAGCACCTTCCATTTCCGGTCGGGTCTTGGATGATCGTGGATCGCCTGTTGCCGCATTGACCGTTGAACTGCAGTCGCAGTACGGCACGTCGCTCTACCCAAAAGTTGCGACTCGTACGGATGTCGACGGGAGGTATTCCCTGGATGATCTGGGCCCGGGAGTTTGGCGCATCCGGATCTACCGATCTGACCAAGACGGTGGATTGACGGCGCTGACAGACAAGATCGAGTTGGAGGAGAAAGCGATTGACATCGACTTCGAAATGCCGGCCGAAGATGTCAAGCCGCCGAACATTCAGCCTGGCATCAGATACTTCCCCGTGCCTTCTGGAGAACGCACGGAATCGACTCCTGTCATTCAAGGTGCATTGATTGACCTGCAGTCACTGGAACCCATCGAAGGTGCCACAATCAAGATCTACAGGGACCACGAAAACGACCGCACCGAATTGGTAGCCTCCGAGCTTTCTGATGCCTTTGGAGCCTTTCAGATCGACGAACTGGAACCAGCCTTATATCGATTCAGCATTTCCAGAGAAGGGTATCAAGACCCATGGGAAAACTCTGTAAAAGTCGATTTCGCGATGCGAACCAAAGTGTACATGCTCCGGGTCTTTACTGATGCGGCCAAATGGCGGGGTGAACGCCCCAAACGAGCCAAGGCCTGGCGGGAGGGATCGCCGATGAATATGGTTCTGGGCGTCAGTTACAGGAATCCGTGGGGGACATTGACGGGCAGTATCCAGGTTGAGGGAGGGGCAACAGACGCCATCAGAGCTGAATTGGTGGATCTGAAAGGTCGCCCCCTCCACCGTTTTCTTGATGCCCGTGTGAAAGACGATGGCACCTTCACCATCCACTCCATTGCGCCGGCCACATACACGTTGAGGATTTCCGTCGGCGATAGGATCGTCGACGTACCAAACGTCAAGATTGACGCAGGTCCCAACGAGTTATCCCTTACCCTCTGATCGCTCCCGAAACCAGAACCACAGGCACGACAAGGCACTTTCGATACAAAACGATCATCCCGCAGGGGTGTCGACTTCCTGGTCTTCCTTCACTTTCGCCTTGTGCCCATGCCACGTTTTTTATTCGGGGAGCGGCCCTATAAGGTCCCGCCCATCACGATTCTGCCCTCCGCCGTCCTGTTTGGTTACCTGTTGGCGCTGACCGGTTGTGGGAATGCCCCACAGGCAATGGCCAACTATCCCATCATCTCCGACAGCGCAGGCGTCCGGATCGTGGACAACGGGCCCATCAATCGTCAGACTTGTACCGTGTCGCCTGACCCAATCCTTTCGATTGGCGTCGTGGAGGGGGAAGACGCATATCAATTCTTCCGTGTTTTCGGCGCTGCGAAGCTCTCCAACGGAAACATTGCCGTGGTCAACCAGGGCAGCCAGGAATTGCGGGTTTTTGACCCGCAAGGTCGATTTCTGTACGCTGGCGGGACGAATGGCGAAGGCCCCGGTGAGTTTTCTAATGCATTCCATTTGCGTGTGCTTCCCGAAGATTCCATCTGGGTCGGCGACCTGCGACCTTGGGAATTTGAACTGTTCGACGGTCAGGGAACTTGGATTCGAAACATTCGCCCCAGTCCCGAGGAAAGGAATACACCTGATGGTTGGGGAATTCTGGATGACGGCAGTTTCATCATGGGTGACCAAAGCGAATGGGATCGCGAGGCCCAGTGGGAAACCAGGACCAGACAATTGAACTTGTACGACAAGAATGGTACGCGAAGTGATTCGCTGACGACGCTGATTGACGGACGATGGGGCCTCTTGAGTTCTGAAGTGAATTTCTGGGCCGCGCCGTTATTCGAGTCTTTTGCGGAGTTTGACGCTCGTGGTAGCACCATGGTATCCGGAAACGGTAGCGCCACAGAATTCGCAATTTGGGACCTGCACTCTCGCGGAGCACGCACAGATCACGTTCGATGGTCTGAATCGGACCGAGAAGTAAAACCCAATGACATAGAAAGGGAGCACGAATCCATTGTTGAACGCAATGGAAGCCTTCCACCGGAGTTGTACAAGGCTTTGGTTGAATCCCAGATTGGACCCGACCGCCCCATCGCGGACGTCATTCCTGCGTTCACCGAAATCCATATCGGTCTGGACGGCTCCTTCTGGCTCAAGTCCCACTCCGCACGATCAGCAAAGGGAACACAGGATTGGAAGCGATTCGATGAGAGCGGACTGTATTCATGTACAGCCACACTCCCCGACAAGCTCAATGTCTACGAGTTCGGTTCCGACTACATCCTGGCTCGGGATCGCGACGACGAAGTGGTCGAGCGCGTTGTTGAGTACGGGATGGAGTTATGAATGACGGTACCTTCACCTGGTTTGCCTCTCGGATTCACCATTTTCATTTCATTATGCCGACAACCGAACGCATGAAAAACACCCTCTTGTTGGCGCTTGCAATTCTTGGCTTTGCCGCCTGCGAGAGCCCCCGCGAAGAAGTCTGGCTCGACGACATTGAGCCAATCCCGGTGACAGTCGAATCGTCCAATTCAGACCCATCCCTGTACACCGATGAACCACTGGCCTTCGACGACTATTTCGAACTGGTTGGCGAGGTCCAATTGTCGGATGATATTGTATTCGGATCGAGGACTTCCATTGTTGTGGGCCTGCAGAGACAGGTCCTGGTGTTGGATTCCGAAAGGGATCAGGCGGGGCTGTTCGATACGGCAGGGAATCTCATCGCACAGGTCAGCCCTGAAGCATGCCATCCCGGATTTGATTTCAAGCCCATGAAGGGCTTCTTCCTGCCGGACGGCGGTTTTCTGATTCTGACCTTGATGGCAGAGGGTTTCTGGTTTGACTCAGAAGGGGCGTGCACCACCAAACTTCCTCATCGGCCGTATGCAAGCATGTTCGCGTTGCGGGCCGATTCATCCTTGTTTGCGAGCCGTAGTTCGCAGGATACCTGGCACCTGCTTCGATTTGGAACTACGGAATCAGAGGTGGACACGCTGTTTTCCGGCACACCGACCCGTTTGAGCTCTCGATTCGTAGGTGGAGGACTCGTGCAGGGGTACGATGACGACTGGTATCTGGCCGGAACCCACAGCCCTTTTGTTTACCGATACCGCACTGGGCAGTTTGAAAAACTGGGGTACATCCCTTCATACTACAGCCCCCTTCAAGAGGACCTGACGCGGGAAGAACAGCAGAATGTGGATGCTTTGATGGTGCGAATGTCGGAAATGAACAGATCGAGTTCCGCAACTGGTTGGCTTTACCGATTGGACAACGACCATCTGATTCTGCGGTACATGCGCGTGGAGGATCCGGCAAGCGACAAACCAAACCCCGGGGCTTTGCACATCATGGACTTTGACGGCAATCCGATTACGCGCGGCCCGTTGTTTCTGGGTGAACTGAATCCGTTCGATTTCGCCAACGGATCCATGTACCTCCGCGAATATGACCAAAGTGGCCTCGATGACGCTCCCCTCAACCCCAAAATCATCGAGTATCGGTTTGTGGGGAAGTAAACCTCTGAACCGGAATCGACTACTGCCAATCACCTACGAGTTTCATTGGAATTGGTAGGTTGGCCCTCGAAGCTATCCATATCCCCGTCCCTTGCAGGTGATGGGACGGATTTGGAGCGCGTTCGGCCATTGGTGATCCCGGCATATCGCAACCTGGAAAACCGCCGCGCTGAAGATCGCTTCTGCTATCGATAGTCATTGAGAACACCTTCGAACATCCAAGCCCAACCACACCATGTGCTTCAAGCCCACCAAAAATATTGCCGCACTCGTGGTCCTATTGCTGCTCGCGGGATGTGACGAACATCGAGAAGAAGTCTGGCTGGACAACCTGGAGCTCCTTCCGGTTTCATCGGAATCGTCCACCTCGGATCCTTCTTTTTACTCCGATGAAATATTGGACTTTGATGACTATTTCGAGACAGCCGGCGAAATCCAGATCTCAGACGAGATCGTCTTTGGCGACCGGGTCAATCCCGTCATCGGCCCGCAAGGACAGATCCTGATGCTGGATGGTGAGATTGCCGGATTGTTTGACCCAAGCGGATCGTTGCTCGCTCATGTGACGCCCGAAGCATGCAATCCGGGTTACGAATGGACCCCTCGCCGTGCTCAGTTCTTACCGGAAGGCGGATTCTTGGTTTTCGGCTATTCACGTGAGGGGTACTGGTTTGATGAAAACGGGATCTGCACCAATACCTTCCCCCACAGACCCTACACCCAAGCTCTGGTATTGGCAGCCGATTCAACCGTCTTTGCCGCGAAATTGTCCAATCCAGAATGGCAACTGGTCAAGTACGGCACCCGGCCCGGGGAAGAAGAGATTCTGCTGAGCGGAAGCAACACACAACTCGGTACGCGGATAATTGCAGGCGGATTGACCCAGGGCGCCAACGGAGACCTGTACATCTCGGCGTTCCATAGCCCTTTTGTGTATCGATATCGAGAAGGGCGATTGGAGAAGTTGGGGTACATGCCCAGCTACTACAAATCGATCCCAAGTGATCTGACGGAAGCCGAAGTGAACAACTCGAACGATGCGATGCTGAAGGTGCGCCGCGTCATTACCGAACACAGCACCTCGGGTACCATCTTCCAACTGGATGACCATTCAATCCTGTTGGGCTTCTCGAATGTTGATCATCCGAATCCGTCAACCGATTCGCCCATGCCTGGCGCATTTCACATCATGGATACGGACGGCTACCCCATCACCAAGGGATCCCTTTTCAGAGGCGACATCTACCCGGTTTTCGCTGGCAGTGGATCAATCTACACCCGCGTTTACGACGACAGCGGCCGTGATGACGCTCCGCTCAATCCGAAGATCGTTGAGTACCGATTTGCCTCGGAGTAAACCGGATAGCGTTGCCGGACGCTTGCGACGATAGCTGGCTCCGATTCACTCCAAAGGCCTCTCGGTAGAACCATCATTTGCAACCATCCTTGTTGCACGTAATCCGGCTCGTTGTCGTTACCCAGTGGCTGGGGTTTTTCCGAGTATCCGCACCGCATCCGGTGGCACTGCCTCTGTTGCCTCGGTGGACCACACCGGTGGGAATATGTTTGACTGCCATGGCTTCCTACTGGTATTTCTGACTGTTCAGTCTGCACGAAAGTATCGATACCGAACCTTCCAGGATTAGTAGGGATAGACCAAATACGGAAAATGCGGGGTGCCTGACGGCACCCCGCATTTTAGTCAAGAGCCCCCGGAGGGAGGATCCTGGTCTACCGTATCCTCTTGCGTTGACATATCCAGATCTCCGTAGCCAATCTTCAATGAGTCTGTCGAAATGAGCAGCTCATTTGGCGTCAATGGAGAGTCCAACACTTCCGTACCGAATGCCTTTGCGTCATCGATTCCTGTCACTGCTGATGGGTCACAACCCGTCATGATCAGGGATGCAAAAAAAAAGCCCCCGCATACAGGGTTTTGGTGGGAGGGGTGAGAATGTTCATGGTCAAAAAGGTTTGTTTGGAAACAGACTACTTATTCGAGACCCTTTGGCCGCGAATTCGCAACTACCTTTCCGAGTTAGAATCCTTCTCCGATTTGTTTTTAGTACCCACGCACTAATCCTATGAGTATGTTGATACTAATTTGTCGGCAGATACTTGAGAATACTTTGTGTATCAAATAGGTCTCTACCATATCGTGATCATCAAGGTTGTGCTGCTTTGTTTGAGCGTCCAAACAACCTGTGCACAACATCTTGGGACGGCTAGATGGAACACGCTGCTTGAAGGTCAGGGATTGCTGACCTCCGAGCCTCACCGCATAGTTCGAATGGGTGATGGACATCTTGTGGTTTCATCACAAGATGGAGTCCAATTGAAGAGTTCCCTGAGCTCTTCAAGCGATACCTGGCTCGACATGTCCAACTCCATCCTGAGTAGTGATTGGATTTTGCGACTTGTGAAACTCTCAGGGGATTTTGCATATGTCACAACAGGGCCGGGAGACACCTACCTCCTGACATCCGGAACGGGTGAACTTCGGACAGTCGACACGGATGCATTGGGGTGCAAAGCTTCGGAATCAACGTCCGCCCCGTCTGAATTCCAGCAGCTCACGGGCCCCGAAGTTCTCTGGTCCAGTTCCGATGGCCTCTGGTTGATGCCGGAACCAGGGGGTGATTGTACAGCATTCTCCAACTTGCCCTCCGAATACGAGGGCTGGGTGAGCACCTATACCAGAGATGCCGGTGGATGGTGGATTGGGACTCGGGGAGATGGCTTGTGGCGATTTGAGACGAACGAAAATGCACCTGCTGTCGTCACCAATAGCTTCAAGGTACCCGTGCCGGGTGATCGCATTCGTACCCTCTGGCGGGATCAGGACCACCTGTGGATCGGGACTTCCGGAGCTGGCCTTTTGAGGTATGATCCAGAGGACAAGTTGACCACTCACTACAGTGTGTATCTCTCAGGTCAAACCAAGATATCAGGATCGATCGTCTCCGGATTCACTCAATTCTCGGACTCGACATTTGTGGTTGCTACACGCACCGGTCTGGACCACATTGATCCCAAGACAGGTGAAGCCAAACCTTTTCGATTCCATCCGGAAGGCAGTTCGGGTTCGATACGTCCTGAAATTTCATTCTTGTACCTGGATGACTGGGAGACACTTTGGGTTGGTCATGATGGAGGCATCTCGTTCACATCAACCTATTCGTTGCTGACATCGTCTATCGAACTTGAAGCGAGCGAGGTTGCAGGACCTGTTTCCGCCGTCTCCTACAATCCAGAGGACCAACGGTTGTGGATCGGTACCAACGGATACGTGCTTTCCACCAACACCGATGGAAGTGGTCAAAGAATTGAACTGGATGCAGGAAAGGTTACTGGTTTTGTCGCAAACAACACCATCACCGATGTCTTACCTGCGGGAAAGGATGTATACGTTGCCACGGGTTCTCACGGACTGATAGTGCGTGATGCAAGCGGAACGTGGACTTTGAAACGCATGAGTGAGTCTGAAGCCGAATCTGGACAGCCAAGGCCAAATGCTATTCGCGACCTCGAGGTCCATCAAAATCACCTGTTTCTGGCGACAGTCGGTGCAGGGCTCACCCGATGGCCATTGGCATCGATGAATCAGCCGGAATCCATAGTCAGCCCAACAGACAACTTTACTTCCCTGGCAGCCGGGCCTGAAAACAACATTCTTGCAGGGTCACTGAACCTCGGTGCTTACTGGTATACACATGAATCTCCTGAATTGACGAAGGCCGTCCCGTGGAGACATGTTGACGCAAAGATTCAAACGGGGATAGTACACGATGTCGCAGCCACCAAGGACAACCATTATTTGGCCGGGACATCGGGAGGACTCATTCATTGGAGCGAAAATGATTCCACTTGGAGTTCCTGGTCCACGAGTGATGGCCTTCCTGCAGATCTGATCAACAACGTTCTGGTAGACGATTCAGGCGCTGCTTGGTTTTCTACGGAGAAATCTGTCTGCCGTGGGGTGCTCGGCAGCGGAAAACCCACGTGTCTTGGGATCATCGATCCCGAGTCCGCGGAAATGATCCAACCTACATCGATGGAGGTGGTCGCTGGCCGGGCCATTGTTGGTACATCAAATTCTGTTCATTTCATCCCTGAGAATCTGTTTTCAAACTCGGCATCGGCCCCTGCGATACCGTTCACTCTATCTCTGGAAACCGATGAAGACAATCGTTCGACATTCAATCTTTCAGGTGGGCATTCAAAACTGAGCCCCTCCGCTCGATTGGTTCGACTGCGCGCTGAATTGGCATCGTTCGCTGATGCAGACGATGTCAGAATCATCCATCATTTGAGGGACGATGATGAACAGGTAGCGGTTTCCCGAGGCACCATTCTGGAGTCAACTTATCATGAACTTCCCCATCGGTCTGAGCCGTACATCCTGGACGTGGAGGTGTGGAACGGCGCGGGCCGATTGTACAGCACCTCTTTGAGTTTCACTCTTCCACTGCCATTCTGGAAGACGCTTTGGTTTCTGTTTTCCAACTTGGCTATGCTGGGTGGACTCGTTTCCTGGCAGGCTGCTCAATGGCTCAAACGTCGTCGCCGTGAAGCGCGTGAACTGCAGTTGGCACTTGCATCCGGACGAGAACAAGAACGAGCCAACTTGTCACGGCAGATCCATGACCTGTCACTTCAGAATCTGTACGTCATCAAGCAGCAGATCAATCGTCTTGAAATCGAGGAAGACTCTCCCGCATACCAACACATGTCGAGTTCCATCGATCAATCGATTGACGAATTGCGCCGTTTGTGTGGTGAACTTCTTCCTCCCTCATTGGGGCCATTTGGACTGCTATCAGCCATCAACTCATTCCTTCGAGGTGTTGAGGCAGCGCATCCTGAATTGACGATTTCACTTGAGTCACGGATTGACAGCGAGCCCGATACCGAACCAGCCTTGGCTGTTGTTCGGGCCCTCCAGACAAGCGTCGCCAATGTCCTCAGACATGCCAAAGCTCAGCGACTGGAAATCAGCATTTCGTGTCAAACGGACACGGTTAGTTTGGAAGTCAAGGACAACGGAGCGGGGTTCACCGTGCCATCCTCGTTGATCTCCCTTGCAAGAAACAAGCATTATGGACTACTTGGACTGCATGAACTCAGTAAACAGTACGGTGGCGCATTGCACATTGAATCGTCTCCTGGAAAGGGCACATTGATTCAGTTCTGGATACCAAACTTCATGTCTTCGGAATCCGCCGCCAACTAATACTTTTTACATGTCATGGGAAGCATTTCAGTCGCTGTTGCAGATGACCACCCGGTATTCAGGTCCGGAATCGAAGCCATTATTGAAGAGGAAGAGCGCCTCGAACTCGTTGGCTCAGCCAGTAATGGAAAAGAGGCGCTTGAGATTGTAGATCGACTTCAGCCCGATGTCTTGCTGCTGGACATGTCGATGCCGGAAATGGATGGTCTGGAAGTTGCCCGCAAGCTTGTTCAGAAACGCTCCAAGACCCGTGCTCTGCCTCTCAGTGGACATGTGGAATCTGAGTATGTCCTGGGAGCCATGGATGCAGGAGTCAGAGGCTACTTGTTGAAAGATGAGAAGCCGTCAGTGATTGCTGACGCCATCGTCCATGTTTCAAATGGAGGGGTCTACATTTCCAGTAGATTGTTCGATGTACTGAACAAAACAACCAGTCACCGAATCGTGTCTACTCGGGAACGGGCCCAAAGTCTGGTTGAAGAGTTGGCCATCACTCCAAGGTTGCTTGAGGTATTGGTCGAAGCAGCGCAGGGATTAACGAATGAGGAGATCGGAGATCAACTATATAAATCCCCTCATACTGTGCGAAATCAAATCGAATCCCTCAAGTCCATTGCTGGCGTATCCTCGCGACCAGCCTTGGTTGCGTGGGCTTGGAGAAATGGGCTCAATCAACTGTGGGACACCAATACGTCTATTTGACTGTTTTCTGATACACCAAAATACCAGTACCTGCAGATACAGCCTGAATGGTTTTTCGCTTTGCGTTTCCTGACAATTGACAGTATTCGTAAAGGTGAATTGGTACGATTTTACTATTGCAACACCGAGTGCGACGCAACTACCATACGCAACACAGTCCAGGGAACAAGGCAGGTTTAGTTGCACGGTGACATGGCCTGTATCTGTTGGCGCACTTGGCTTCTTCAAAAAACGATCTGATGTATGGCAACCGTTTCTTCACCAGTTTTGTGCAGTTATGCACCCAGATGATGGAGATTCGCGGACTTGCCGTTCCAACAATCGAGAATCGCTGTTTGAAGTCAGTATCGAGCACTATTGAATGAGTTCGTGATCGATCCAATGCTTTGACGCTCCTGTACCCTTGATTGCACACTGAAGCAATTTCCTTTCGTTCAGCAGCCAGCCTTGAAGAAGGATATCAACTCTGACCGGGTTGGTTTTTCCAATGGAAGGCAGTGAGACGATAATTGCTTGAAGTGTCCACGTCCATATCAATCATAATGGGAGGAATAATGAAAATATTTTCCACCTTACGGAGTGTCTTTTTGGGATTGTCACTCTTGCTAATCACTGCAACATTCACTTTGGCCCCTCAAAACACGAATGCCAATATGGCCTTCCAGGCGCCTGAGAACGACAAACACATGGGAATGCCTGGTGGTTGTGGTGCCTGGGGATACTGGGGGGAAGAGTGCTATTCAATGTCTTGTGGCAGCATCGGCGAAAACTGTGGTCAGAGCGGAAGCTGGTGTTTTGCATCTGACGCTTCGGGATACTGTCCCTACATCTAGGAACCCATAACTGCGGTTGTGTGATGGGATGCACGATAGTATCCCATCACATGACCGTAGAATTGTTACCCCATGATTGAACAACATTACAATTCTCTTTCGGTGAAAGTGTTTTTTGCCCTCATTGCCACATGGTTGATGATTGGCTCCACGCGCGTCTGCGCCCAAAGACTGACTGCAGAGGTTGTTGAACTGGATTCCCTCATGTTTCCTGAGCAGGAAGCCCTTATTGGAACCATAGATGACCTTGACATCGGTACCGATGGCGACATTTTCATAGTAGACAGGTTGGGACAACAAGTCTTTGGATTCTCAAAAGACGGCAAGCTGAAGGTCAAGGTTAGCCCGGAAGTCTGCGATCCGGGCTTTTCGTTTACTCCATGGGCTCTCTCAGTAAATCGCAGCTACATGTTTTTACAAAACGACGGACCATGGGGATTTCTATTTCATTCTGATGGCCGCTGCTTGTCAAACGTCGACGACAACTACTTGATGCTTCTAAAAGCAGGACTGACGGCAAACAACAGACTTTTTGGCATCCTTCGCGGTTTTGGTGAAAGGCCATACAAACTCGTAGTCGCGGATATCGATGGTCGAACAATCAAAGAGATGGAGATCCCAGACTCAGATTTCACCGTTGCCGACAAGTTTATCGAGGGAGGTGGCTTGGCAGCAAAAGGAGATATCTATTATTTCGCCCCTTCCGTTTCGCCTGTTTTATACGAACTGAATATGGAGAATAATTCAGTTACCAAAATAGACATCAGCAAAAAGATCAACCTTGACACACCCAGCGAGGATCTACCAGCCGGAGATATCAATCCAGCCTTTGTTCAACAGGCATCCCAGATTGTATTGGGACGGGACATAAACAGGGGAGTCTACATCATTGAAGACAAGTATCTGTTTGTTCAATATTCGCATGCCTCAAAAACGGGCGGTGACTGGAAATGGCTAATCTATGATTTGGAAAATGAGGAAGTACAAACAGTACAGGAATCCTCATTCGGTTTGTTTCGCATTATTGACGATGAAGGCTATAGGTTGATTCAGCCTCCACTGGACAACGACAACAATTTGCCGAACCCTTACTTCAAGAAATACAAATTAAACATCCGTTCTAACTGACATGGAAAATTCAAGAGAAGTAGTGCATACGGCTTTGTCGTTTTTCTTTCTGTGCGTGGTTGGTTTTGTTTGCCTCAATATCTGGTTTACGGATAATCAAACGGAAGGAGAGGAAGCCCGAGATCTGACCAACGAAATAAAAATCATGCTGAATGAAATGAAAGGTGAGAAGTTGGATCCAATAGTGGCAAAGACATTGGATGGAAATGAGTTTCATTTCGACAGTCAATTCAGTGATGGAAATAACCTGCTGATACTTCTTTCTGCTGTCGCCTGCAATAAGGTTCAGATTTCCGAAATGAGAGAAATCACTGAACGCTACACGGGTGCCTCCGACCCCCATAACATTGTAATACTATACCACAATACGGGCCAATCGTATCATGATCGAAGAGACTTGGCCATTTTAAAAAAGGTCACCAATGTCCCTTTTACAGTTGCCTACACGGAAGACATAACCTATCACAACAAATTCAGACGGGGGATCTTTCCTGTTTACCTTCAGATGCAAGATGGTGTAGTAAAAGAGGCTTGGAGTAGCTACACCGATCAAGACAGGATTTACGGCCTTGTCACTGGTGAGTCCACCATTTAGCGGGAAATTGGCTACCCGTACACATTGAACGGTCTCTTCATCGTATTACAGAGACGGTATACATCGGGTAGTCCAAGGGCTTCGCATCCCAGAGTTGTTGATTCCCGGTAGTGTATGCCCCTCTATTGTTGTTGGGACTCAACGACTTGCACAACACCCTCAGCTTGGCAATGTCGGATAATCGTCACGGCCTTTTGGCCCTTTGGTCCAGGAATCCCGAACGATTGATGATCCATAAATAACGCAATTGCCGTTCAACCTTCCGTAGTCCTTTTATCATTACAGTTCATGATTCTTCCCGATTCGAGAGGTTAGCCCTCCTCTTGGTACCATTGCCACTGCAATCACAGGCCCCAACAACGTCGAAGCAACGAGCCCCCCGATTACAGTAACCGCCAGCCCCAACCAGAAGTCTGAGTTGTCTGGAAAAGCAATCATGGGAAGCATGGCCACGACGCTGGTTAACGTGGTCGTGATCATGGGACGCAGGCGCTCGCGCACGGCAAGGCGCATCAACACCGACGAACTGCCGTGGGGGCGCAACTCACGCAGCTGTCTATACCGGTCCGTCAGCAAAATGGCATCGTTGACAGAAATACCGACCATCAGTATGGTGCCGATGAATGCCCCCTCGGAAAAATTGGCCCCGGTCCAGATGAAGGCCAGCGCCAGGCCGACTCCGGCCATGGGCACACTGAGCATTACGATCAGCGGGAGCTTCCACGATTCGAATACTGACGCCGTGACCAGGTAGACCAGGAGAAGGGTAGCCACCATCACCCATCCAAAGGCCTTCTTGACCTCGTCCGTGAAGAATGAGAACCTGTTCTGCTGGATTTCATATCCCACGGGCGTCTGATAGGCCTCCAGTTCCCGCTCGATAAACGTCGTGGCCATCTGGTTCGGCCCGCGGAAGTCCACATTGATATAGCGGATGTACTGCTGGTCCTCCCGCACAATGCTGGATGGCCGCTCCTCGACGGTGTATTCGGCCAGGCCTGCCAGTTGAATCTGCAAACTGTCCCGCACAGGCAGGGGCTGCACGACCACCCGGTCCATGTCCCGGTCATAGGCTCCTACCACCTCCAGACGAACGGGCAATTGGATGTCCCCGTCCATGTCGGAATAACTGAACGGGAATCGGGACCTGAAATATGGACTCAGTGCGCCCGCAACATCCCGGGCCGTGACTCCACTCCGGGCCTCGGCATCCGCATCCCAGTCGATGGACAGCACCTGTCGGGCTTGCTGGAAGCGACCGGAATAGCTCGAATTGCCATCCACACCCGCTACGCGCCGACTTCGCCCTTGAAGGTACCGGGAAAAATCAGCCACCATGCGATCCAGATCCTCGTAGTTCGGCCCGACGGCCTTCAATCGGATGCCATTCTGACCGGAACCGAAACCGCTGGAATACCCGTCCTGCACAAGGCCGTAGACAGATATGTAGATCCCTCCGACGTTCACTGCCTGGGAAATCAACCGCTCCCGCAGCACGTACGGCTCACTCGTCAACAGTGCTTCCGGATGGAATTGCACGCGCATGGACGCCGACTCTTCGCGGACATCAACCAGCGTGCGGGAAACGGATTCCGAAGCCAGGGCCGTATTCTCAAACCCGGCCATCAGCGTATCGGCTCGGCCAATGGGATGTCCCGGCGGAAACGACATGCGCACCGAGATCTCCGGGCGACGCTCCCAGTTCCAACCGGCGCCGAACGATACTTCCCGGGTGAATTTGCGCAGTACGCCCCCCGTGGCTGGCTCCAGCCACTCGCGCGTCCACTCCACCGGCCCCCAATCCATGACGTCGTTGTAGAGGGAGGCCAAACGCACTCGTGGGTCGTTGGCCGGAAGATCAATGGAGTCGGCCGTTGTCAGGTGTGTCGGTATTTTCCACAAGGGCACGCCGAGCAACAGGATCAGAGCAAGCAGCGTGAGTTTGGGAAAGCGGGCTGCCCATCTGTAAGGCGCGGCGCTCCATCGACGCAGTCGACCTCGCCGCCGCTCATGAGGTGGGATGACAGGCAGGAACCGCCCGATGACCGGGACCAGGAGCGCCGCGGTAACCAACGATGCGGTCATCGTAAGCGCCACAAGAATGCCGAACGGCAGGAACAGCTCCTGCAGATCTCCTGACAGGTAGACCAGCGGCAGCATGACTGCAATCGTAGACAACGTCCCTCCCACCAGCGGAAGCCATACGGTCTTCAGCGCTTCCCATTCGCCCCCCTTTCCAGGCCGGGCCTGCAACTGCTCGACCACCACGACCGCATTGTCCACCAGCAATCCAAACACCAGAACCAACCCGGCGATGGTCAACAGGTTGAGCGTCAGACCCAGCGGACCGAGCAGCAGGAATGCCATGCTCAGGGACACGCCTACGCTGAACAGGACGATGAGCGTTGCCCGCAGGTTCTGCAGCATGAACAGGAGCACGAACACGACCAGCAGAAGCCCGAGGCCTCCTCGCGTCTGTACGTCTCGAAGTTGTTCTCGGATCTCTTCGCTCCGATCATCGGCCACCAGCAAACGGACGCCTTCCGGAAGTTCGCTTCGCAAGACTTCGACCGAAGCGTGGATGGCCTCGGCAACCTCGATCATGTGACTGGCACGCGCACGGTCAATCCTCAACGTGATGACCGCCTGACCATCAATGCGGCTGATCGTGCGAACCGGCGCCGGCCCCGTGGAGATTCCCGCCACATCGGACAGCCGGATGCGATCGCCATTTCGCCCCCCGATAACGAGGTCATGCAACGAGGCGGAGCGTTCCATCGATGCGCGGTAGAGCAGGGCTGAACGACCTTTGCCACGGACACTACCGTACGCCTCGTCCCGCAATTCCTCACGAACCTGCATGAGGACGTCGTTCGGTCCGAGTCCGTGTGCCGTCAGTTTTTCAGGATCGAGCGAAATCAGTACCTCCCGCACCGTTCCCCCGATCACTTCGATCTCGGCGATCCCGCCAATACTGAGAAGGCGTGCCTTGACGGTCCGCTCCGCCAGCGTGCGCAATTCATCCGAGGACATGGGGCCGATGACCTGCAGGGACATGAACCCCTGCTCGTCCTTGAGCTCCTCGGGGATCTGCTTGGTCAGTCGCGGCGTGACACGGTCAGGAAGCACATCCCTGAGGATCGTCAATTGTTCGTTGAGCTCGGCCACATACAATCCGATCTCTGTGTCCTCATGGATCGAGACCGTCACCTGGGCCGACCCTTCGCGCGAAAAACTCTGGATATCCTCGGTGCCCGAGACCCGCTGGACTGCCCGCTCGATGGGCGCCGTCACATAGCGTTCCATGGATCGCGGCGACGCGCCTGGCCACGACGCCGAAATCGTCACCGAGGGCAATTCAATCTGAGGGGCCCATTCCAGGGGCACACTTCGGAGGGCAAACAGACCAGCCAGCAGGATGGCCGCTGAGCAGGCCAGCACACCGACGGGCCGGCTCAACCAGGCCGTGAACCAGGCGGGCGCCGAACCCACAACATTCTTGGTATCCGATTGCCGCGCATCACCCATCAGATCGCACCACCAGCGAGTACAAGACGGGCACCACGATCAACGTCAATAGTGTGGCCGCGACGAGTCCGCCTGTTATCACGATGGCCATCGGCGCCCGCAATTCAGCACCGGGACCAATGCCCAATGCCAGTGGAAGCAACCCGAATGCGGTCGTGACGGTCGTCATGATGATGGGTCGCAATCGATCCCGACCGGCTTCCATGATGGCTGGAATGAGGGCTACGCCCGTTGCGCGGCGCTGGTTGATGAAGTCCACCTTGACGATGGCATCATTGACAACAATTCCTATGAGCACTACACATCCCGTCAGGCTCATCAGGTTGACCGTTTGGCCCGTAACAAGCAGGATCAACGCCACCCCTGCAAGGGCAAGGGGCACCGTCATCAGGATGACCAGCGGCTGGACGAGGCTTTCAAACTGGGCAGCCAGAATCAGGTAGACCAGCAGGATGGACAACAGGAAACTGATGCCCACGGCTCGAAGGCTGTTGCGGAACGCTTCATTCGCACCACCAATACGCAGCCTCACATCGGAAGGTAAAACGGGGTCCAGCGCTGCCTCGATGGCGCGGGTGGCATCATCCAGATCCGATTCCTGACTGACATCCGCCAGAATCCTCAGAATGGGAATCTGATCGCCCCGCATCAAAGAAGCGGCCAGCAGGACATATTCGGCCGCAAGGAATGTGGAGAGGGGCATGAGGCCGCCGCGTGTGGGGACGGGTTCGGACAAGAGTGCTTCCACCGTAGCCTTGCGTGGCGTGCGCAGCAACACAGGAATCTCTTCATTGACCGAGCGCAGATCAGTGGCATGCGCTCCCCTGGCAGCGGCTTCCAGTTGGGTGGTCAGTTGCGATGAGGAGACCCCGTATCGAGACATGGTCTCCCGATTGAACATCAGCCGATAGGCCGGCACTTCGAAATCGTCCGAGAGACGGACATTCACGAGTTCAGGCATCTCCTGGAGCAAAGAAAGCACCGACTCGAGGACTGGCGCGCCTTCTTCGCGACGCTCCACCAGCAGGTCCACGAACAGGTCCGCTTCTTCGCTGGCAAGCAGGCTTTCGAGTTGGGTGCGCTCTGCGGCCACCTCCACCTGCACATCGGCCGGGACCGGAATGGTATTGATCTCCCGGATGGCTTCGTCCAGATCCACCTCCGGCGCCATTACGGTCAACAGATCGGCCTCATACGGCGGGCGAGGGTCGATCTGCAACCGGGACTCGTCGCGCTCCCCGATGTCGGCCAGCATGTGTTCGAAGGATGCGGCTTCAAGCACTGCTTCTTCGTAAATCCTGGCCCGATCGGATACGAGAGCCAGATCAGCGTCAGCCGGAAGTGCCATATGGATGTTCAGGCGGCCCTGATTGGTCCTCGGGACGACTTCCCGGTGTACCTCCAATCCCACCCAGCCCCCAATCACCAGAAAAAGGAGGGCGCCCATCGAGACCACGAATCGGTGCTTCAAAGCGCTCGAAAGCAGCCGCTCATACATCCGGATCACCCAGCCTTCCTTTCTCGCCTCAACCGTTTCGTCTTTGTGGCCCGCATCCGTACTTGACCACGCTGCCACCAGGGGAACGACGGTCAGCCCAACGATCAGGGAGGCTGACAAGGACGCCACGATGGCCAACGATTGATCGGCAAACAATCGCCCCGCCAATCCCTCGACCAGCGTGAGAGGCAGGAAGACGGCAACAGTGGTCAGCGTACTGGCAGTGATGGCGCCAGCGACTTCCGAAGCGCCCTGGATGCCCGCTTCGCGCTCGCCCAAGCCGCTTTCGCGCAGCCGCGCGATGTTCTCCACCACAACGATGGCGTTGTCCACCAACATCCCGACTCCCAGAGCCAGTCCCGACAGCGAGATCAGGTTGAACGAGATGTCAAGGGCCTCAAACAAGATGAGCGAAATACCGAGCGACAATGGCACGGCCAGACCCACGGCCAGCAAGGCCCGCTTTCTGCGCAAGAACAACAAGAGGACCAGGAGCGCCAGCAAACCACCGAACAAGACCGCCTGCGTCAGGCCACTGATGGCTTCTTCTATGAATACGCTTTCATCCACCACGACATCCAGCCGGATATCATCCAGATCTTCCTGAAGATCCGCCAGGGCTTGCCGGATTTCCTCGGAAGCACGTACGGTGTTGGCATCAGGGCGGCGCTCCACCAGCAGCATCAGGGTTTCTGCTCCGTCATAGCGAACCAACCCGCGCCGCTCGTCCACGCCTTCTCGCACCTCTGCCAGATCCCGAAGCCGAATGGGGCGATCTCCACTCCAGGAAACGACCGTGGCCGCAATGTCATCAACGGATTCGAATTCCCCGGTCACTTCAACGGAGTACCTGAACGGCCCCCGTCGGATGGACCCGCCTGGTTGCGCCACGTTGGCTGTCCTCAGCGCCGATTCCATTTGCACCAGGTTGATGCCGTGAGCCGCCAACGCAGCGGGATCAAGCAAAACGTCGATCTGGCGATCAAACCCGCCTGTCACGATGACCCTTGCCACATCACGGAGCTGTTCCACACGCCGGGCCACCACTTCCCGCCCGAGTTGCTTCAGGGCGCTCAGGTCTGACTCCACACCTTCCGATGCGCCATCCGCCCGTGATAGTGCTAGGATCATAATGGGTTTATCGTTGGGGTCGATCCTCAGGACAATGGGTCGGTCCGACTCCTGTGGAAGCGAATCACCCAGTCGATCCAATTGCTCGCGTACATCGAGCATGGCCAGATCCAGGTCCGTATTCCAACCGAAGTCCAGTCGCACCATGCTGCCGCCAAGCATGCTGCGCGAGGTCAACCTCTGCAACCCGTCCGTTCCGCTGACCGCCTCTTCCACCCGCTCCGAGATGGCCCGTTCGACACGCTCAGGTGGCACATCGGGGTACGGCGTCCACACCACGAGGGTGGGATAACGAAGATCCGGCAGCAAGGAGACGGGCAGCCGCACATAGGCCGTGATGGCCAGAACGGACACCAGCAGGAAGAAGGCCGTGACGGTCACCGGCCTGTTGAAGCACGCCTGGATCAGTCGTTTCAAGGGATTGGTGGGGTCAAAATGCGTACTCCACGACGTTGCCGACGGCAATCCGGGCATCATGGGACAGCGAATGATGACCCGAAACGGCCACGGAGTCGCCCGGCGCCAGCGGCTCGATAATCTCCACGAAATCGCCTGAGCGGCGACCGGTGGTCACATACGTCCACTGCGCGCGCCCTCCCTCAATTACAAAGACCAGATCCCGCCCCTGCCGGACCAGAACCGATTCCGTAGGTACAACGAGGCGGTCCGGCAACTGGTCGGTCTCCAGATCCACGTAGGCAAACACGCCGGCTATGAAGGCCCGATCCCTGTTGTCGATGGCCACCGTTACGGTGCCCGTTCCGGTAGAGGGATCCACCATTGGATTGATGGAATGGATGCGACCGGAAACAGTGGTGTCCCCAACGGCTGGAATTCGCACCCGCGCCGAGGCCCCGGGCTTCAATCCGATCAGATCGCCCTCAAGCACACTGACTTCAACTTTCATCCGCGAGTCGTCGAGCAATGTCAAGATGGGCGAACCAATGGTCACGCGCTGCCCAACCTCTGTCTTCAGGTCCGCCAGCCTCCCGGAAATGGGCGCTTCCACGCGCATTCGGGAGGCAAGGAGCCTGGCGCGTTCCAGGCGCTGCTCGGCCTGGGAAAGCCCTGTGACAACGGCTTCGACCTCTTCCCGTCGCGCACCCGACCTGAGGACGGCCACCTCATATTGCCGGCGGGCCTGACGGTACTCTTCCAGTGTCAGCGCGCCGTCCTGATACGCCTGCTGGGCCCGCTGGTACGTGGTCTCTGCCTGACTCAAACGCGTGGAATCGGCGGACGCAGCCTGTGAACCGGCCAGTCTGGCCGCATATTCGATCTGGGCATTCAACAGTTCGGTTTCAGCCTCGGCCACCGAAATGAGTTGCTCTTGATCTTCCAGCTGCAGCAGCATGTCTCCCGCCGAGACGAATTGACCTTGCTCAAACGGGCGATCGGTCACGATGCCTGTGGCCTGCGAACTGATCTCGGCCTTTCGCCAAGGCGCCAGATGGCCCGTGGCCTCGGCACGCAGTACGAACGCCATTGGCTCCACCACCATGACGTCCACTACTGCATTGGAAGTCGTCCGTTCGGCGTCCGGCCGATTTTCCTCCGGCTCCTCCGCTCCAATCAACGCCGGCCATAGTGCGTAGCCCGTCAACCCGACTACCGCAAAAGCCAGAATGACCCCAGCGATGTGCCAAGCCTTGATGCCCCGGCGTTTCTTGTTGTCCGTCATGGAGATGTGCGTTTTGCTTTCCTGAAAAAACGCATTCAGGACCGAAAGCGAAAGGTGCTTCTACTACTCCATTCGTTGATCCCTTACCGGGCCGGGAGTTTCCTTAAAGAGCGTGTTTAGTACTGTAGTACTATTGGCTCTGGTGCTCCGCTGACACCATCTTGCTTCCATTGGTATCCTCGTTGCCGCGCTCCCTACCCATTTGAATGAACCCATGCGCTCAATCTCAGGACTGGTACTGGCGGTGCTTCTTGCCGTAGGCTGTGGCGGTGACGCAGCGCTCGACGTTGGCGTTGTCCGCAACCCGGATATCCCCGAGGGCAACGAAAAGGCTCTGGAGAACATCCAGGCCGAGGTTGTGGCCACCTTCGGGGGAGAATCCGAAGATCTTGAAGCCATGCTTGGTGGATGGATGCAAATCGATGTCAGCGGCAAAGGTCAGATCGTGGCTTTGGACTATCAATCCAGCCAACTCAAGTCCTTTGATGCCAATGGCAATCATCTTTGGACGGCACTCGGCCCCGGAGAGGGCCCGGGAGAGATCAGCAACGGCGGCAGGCCGTTCTTCGGGCCGGATGGAAATATCTACTTCACCAACCAGAGCGGCTCTCGACTGGATGTCGTTTCGAGTGATGGTGAGTTCTTGAAAAGCCTGGACTTTGTAGAAATGGGTCTCGATAGGCCCGGCTTTCAAGGGTTTGTCAATGATTCACTGGCCTTCTTCTACAAGTGGACGCGCGGCACTCATGGAGGAACGACGTTCATCGCCAATACCAAGGATCGGTGGTCCGTTGTGGATTCGTTTTCAGTTCGGTTGCCATCCCCTGAGCCGGCCAACCCCTTATTGATTACCTGGCTGGACATGGCTTCCGTTGATGGATCGATCGTCGTTCCAAATCAATTCGCGTTCGAGCAGCGAATGTATGCCCCAAATGGACATCTGTTGAAGACTATGGTCAGGGACAAAGATGGCCTGATCGGAGTCAAACTCGTCGAAACCGATCGAGGCTACGGCCAAATCCAATTCAGCAGACAACAGGCGCCTTGGGAATTGGACAATCATTGGCTGCTCGTACTCAGCAGCTGGGACAATAGTTGGGAATCCCAGATCACATACAGACAAAACCCTGCAGGAGGCACACCTCCTCTGGCGGACCGCCACGAATCACTGGACTTCTACACGAAAGATTGGAAGCTGGTCTGGTCTCTTGACGCTGATCAGCAGGACGCGCTGTTCAAAGGCAACTTGTCCATGGCAGACGGCAACGGCCACGTGTATACCTACGACTCCGAAACGGGAATGGGGTATAAATACCGGGTAAGCGTAAGGCGGTGATCCAACCTATTGGCCAACCTTCCGGTACACTGCCGCCATCGGGTAGTCGACATCGGGCTGAGTTACCAACCAGTCACCATGAGCTGCGAGCAGGTACGTAAATGGAGCATCGGTCTGATTTCCACTAAAAAGCCGGGAGATGAGCCCACCTTTGGTATCCAACAATCGAAGTGTGCGACAAATCGACACATCATCACCTGCCTTGACCGCAGACTCATAGGCTTCAACAGACTCGAACTCGCATGGCCAGCGGACATTGGTGAGGATGTGTTCATCACCGATGATGGTGAAATCGACATCGACCGGAAATAGGGCCGAGAGACTTCCATCGTCAAAATGGGTCAGTACAGGTGGGTAGAAGTTGGCGTCGCTTTCTGACACGAATTGATCAACCTCCAATGCTGGAGTCAGCGTCCAGAATCCATCGGTGTATGCATGACTAACCAGTACGGAACCATCCTGAACTTTGCACCCTGTTCCAATATTGAACCCCGGCGGCGGATCTGGAACACCCGGTAGACGAAACTCCTTTTCGACAATGATCTCTCTCGAGTCCCAATCAACGACATACAGATGATTGCCATAAGAGGCGTTCATGGTATGGGTGATGACAGCTGTATCGTCATCCAGCCAGCCGCAGATACCTGCCCGATTCAGGCCAAACTCGCTGAACGGCATCGAGCGCTGGTAGTCTCCGCTGAGTGAGTAGTAATCGATGCGAGTACCTCTTTGATTGCCCACCATCAGCAAATCATTCAGCAAAGTCATCCCACCAGGCCTGTTGAGTTCGCCCGGACCTTCGCCCTGGCTGTCAACCGTCCATATATGCTTACCGTCGGCAGCGTAGGATACAATCAGACTGGACCGTCCATCGGCGATAACCACTTGGCCGTTGAGGCCGACAACGGCCGAAGAAATGGTCTGAAAAAAGATGTCTGAGTCTTCGTCCCCGATCGTGTATTGGAGTTGATAGTCCATATCTCCGATGGTAAGTGACGGAGTCTGAGCAACTGCTCTTCCGATACCAATACTGAATACAATTGCTAGGGCCGCAGCGGCGGCGTGGACTTTGGTCATTGGTTGGTCGGTTTGGTTCTGGCAAGCACGGGATTGCCCGACTTGTCATGAAAGGATACCAAAAGGCGGCCACTCCCATCAGAGTCCCACACGCGAACGGGACCTCGAACATTGTCGCCTTCCACCTCAAGCTTGAATCGATCCTCGAACCCCAACTCCAAGGAGAACAGATCCAGATAGGCCGCTTTCTCATCCTCATCTGCGTGAATGAAGGTCACGGCGAACCGGTTTTCCGGCATAGAGACCACCCGGGTGGCCCATATGTTGATCATTGCCGTTTGTCTGCCTGTGAACACGTTGCTTGCAATGACAACCTGAGCCGTGGTGCCGCGCGGCGCATCAGACGAGTTTTCCAACACTTTCCCGACTGACCACTTGAAGTGCTTTGGCACGTCCAATACCTGCACATCGCCGAATCCTTGTTCACCCAACGGGGCCACACCCACCAACCCGGTGTACAATCCGGCCGTGACGGCCACGGCTTTGGAGCCAGATGCAGCGGTCAAAAGAGCCGCTTCGTAATGGTCAGCGTTGTGTGCCCGGAATGCATGAAGAGGTAGTCCCAGGTCCATGACGTCTTCCGGATGAATGGCCGACGCTCCAAGTTCCCCCGATTCAGGACTGAAGCGATGAACCAGATTCTTCAACTCACTCTTTGGAGCGCCAGACTGATAGAGGACGACCCACCCATCGGAGTTCGCTCCCGCATTGATCAAGTCCATCGATTTGCGCCTGAGCGCTCCCATTTCGATGCTCGTTGCGTAACGGCCCTCTTGATCGAACACCAGCACGCTTCCTTTCATGAGATCGAAGACCAGAAGATCTCCCGAAGCAGAAAGGTGCAGACTTCTGATGTCTGAAAATTCGCCCGGGCCGGCACCCGACACACCTAACTGATCCATTTCGACGCCATTGGTATCAAACCGGCGCACGAATTCTGTCTTCCGTTCAACCAGAAACGCGGTGCCATCCATCCCGAACAAAGCCATCCTTGGCTCATCCAGAATCGAAGGGCTGTTTTCGTGGCCAACGGCCCACTCCAGTTCAAGTTGAAGTGTGGCGATGCCGCTTGGGGCCTGTGCTTTGACCGGCCCACCGATTGACCCACAAAACCAGAGGACAAGACCTATGATTGAATAGCGCGGCACTAGTCCTGAGGCACCAGTCGGCCTCGTCCTATGATCGGCACCATGTCCGGGGTGTAGTAGAGAAAGTAAACCTCGTCCATGCCGTTGCTAGCCAGAATCATTGGATTCCCTCCTTCCAGGGTGTTCAGTTCATGCAATAGAGGTTGTCTTCCTACTAGCGATCCCGATGATTCAAACACGTCTATCCATTGACCATCCATGCCACTCTCTTCCGAAGTGAATACGATGCCGTGATGGTCACTCCCCACAACAATGGAGGCACTGGTGAAGTTGTGAATGTCCGCAAAATGAACGCCATTCCGGCCATAAGAGCCCAATACCATTCCGTACTGGTCCCGCGTCGCGCGCCATTCTTCTTCGGTGATATCTAGCTTTGTTGCATGTTTGAGGGCGTACTCTGGATCGGGTGCGAATGATCTTGGATTCTGTAGCTCACCATTCTTGAAGTCGACCATTGCCCAAGATCCTGTGTAGTAGGTGGGGTAGACCAACAACGAACCGTTGTCATTGTTGAGGGCGACCGCGTTGTGCGCCAATGGCCCACGACCTGCAAACGCAAAAACCGGATCTTCCAGGTCGATATAGTCGCTCGGCATCAATACGCCTTCCCCAAGAGTTTCAGATGACAAATCAGCCCAATACAACAAAGGCGACTCAACATCCAGATCGACCGTCTCCTTGACGAAAGCCAGCCTGTCGGACGCTGCGTGGTAGGCAGCAAGCCATAATAGTCTGGGCGTTGCATCAGGAATGACGATGGTTCTCATCAGGGTGCCTTGTGCATCGAACTGGGAAAGCCGGCCCCCTCGACGGTCATGCACCATGACACCACCTTCGGGCATGGCAAGCATGCTGGTCACTTCCGAAAACTCACCGGGCCCCTGCCCTTCCTGCCCGATCGTCATGACCTCTTCGCCTGATCGGGTGAACACCGTGATGCCCGGCTCCCTTCGATCACTGAGATAGATCTGGTCGTCGTTTCCAATAACAAGGTCAAACGGGAACGAGAAATACACCCCGCTGTCCTCGCTCCCCAGTTCCCACTCCACTTCCAGGTGCCAGGGAGTCTCGTCGATCTGCGCTGAAGCGAGGGGGGCGACAACAGCCAGAACAAGCGCGAAAAGGGTCGAACGAGACATGACACGCGGGTGTTGATGAAAAGGGCATGGCAACATCCCTGAGGAAGACTGAAGATGCAATAGGCATTATTACCTGTCCTTTGATGTCCGACCCTGCTATAATGGAGCCGCAAACCGATCGATTGCTATTCCATGCGCACCTTCATCGCCCTCTTTTCCCTGTTTTTGGTTTTTGCCGGCTGCTCCGGGAATGCGTCGGACGAGATGGACACGTCTCGTGTGGACAACCCGCATCAGGGAGAATGGCAGACCGCTGAGACACCGCCCATCCACTTTGAATTGGAGCAAACTTGGGGCGTCGAAGACGGCGAACCGGAGGAGATGCTGGCTCGCGTCGGACGAATTGAGGTTGATGAACAGGGAAACATCTACATGCTTGACGGCCAGGCCGGCACCCTGGCCTCTTGGGACGCAGAGGGAAATCATCGCTGGACGATTGCGGGCAAAGGAGAAGGGCCAGGCGAGTTCCAGTACGCTTTCAGCATGGTCTTTGACGGAGTCGAATCACTTTATGTGTTCAATCAATCGGGTTCGCGTTTGGACCGATTCACCACATCCGGTGAATTCCAGGAAAGCACCAATACGGAGTCCTTCGGGCTTTCCAGTCTTAACGGCATTGGCATGCTTGATGCGAATAGGATGGTAACCTCAGAGACGCTTTGGGGCGTGCTGGGCACAGGAGTACGCGTCTTGTCCAAAGAGTCAGGCTCATGGGCGCTGGCTGATTCGTTCGATGTTGATCAGACAGGCGACTTTGACATGCCCGAAGGCGTGTCGTCAGGGCCGACGATTGATATGGTTGATGGACAGATCGTGAATGGACATACCAGCCACTACCAGATTGAATTCAGGACGGCGGATGGTCTGGTTTCCAAAACGGTGACACGAGAATTCGAGGGACTTGTCCGTGTAGGCGTAGGCGAATACGGTAACACGACGATGATTGCCAATTTCAGTCAACTGAATACGCCAATGCCCGTTGGCAGCGATTACTACTTGGTCGAAGCATGGTGGCCGGAAAAGGCGTTTGATCCCGATGAACGGGTTCGTCTCATGATGGCGCAGCGTAACGGGGGGGCGCCCTTGGGCGAATCAATTCAGAATCTGAGCACCCTGGACTTGTACGACGGTGACTTCAACCTCCTTTACTCCCTGGAAACGCCGGGGCGTGGTCACAACGCGTTTGGCCGAATTCTGACCACCGACGACCAAGGCCGGATCTATGCTGTCACCAAGGCCGATTTTCCCCAGATCGGGCGCTATCGCGTGGAAATTACTCCGCCGGAATAGTTCACCGCAGCACCTCAATGCGTCGTTTGACGATGGTGCCATTCTCTTGGTACTGGAAAATGTGACCATCGCTACTGATTGCCACGATGCCTCGCCCTGGCATGAGTGCTCTTTGCTCTTCTCCTGAAAGCGAGACTATCAGATTCCAATCGGCATCGAAAATGTCCAGAATCGTATCTGATTCTTCCGCTGGAAACTGCCCTGATTCATCTCGCATGTTGAACCATTCTTCGCCGCTCGAGAAGTTTGTAGGCCAGTTGGCCCGTCCCAACCACCTTCCTGACCCGATGGACCGAGGTGCATAGAGGGCAGAGAAGTACCGGACCGCACGTGCTGTCTGAATTTCATAGACGTACGGGGGCATCAGCCCTTCGAATTCACGCCTCATGTCGCCCAGGTGTTTGCCTTCCAGCGAATACATTCTGTATCCATACTCGAACGGGTGAGCAACGATGATCATACCGTCTTCGGTCACTTCGACATAGGCCGGAATGCGCATTCCCTCGGGAGCGCCACCCAGCGAGAGCGCTTCGTATTCAAAGGAATGCTCGATGGTCTCCGTGTCCAGATTGACCACATCGATTTGCAGAGCGTAGCGGTCTGAAAGCGACGAGGCATACACAATCTGGCCGTCCGGCGTTGCCCCGACCAGACTTGGCTGACCAAGATCCAGCAAGCCCATGTGCGTTCTGTCCAGAAAGCGCCCGGATGTGGTGAATCGGCTGGTGTTGCGCCGCATGTCTTCCTGAACAACCAGAATGGAATCAGCGGCGAGCACGATGCCTCGCGGACCGGAAAGTTCGCCCGGAGCCTTTCCCGGACCTGCAAGGTTCTCAATCCACCTGCCATCCGCCGTAAACTTCTTGATGACAGACTGCTGCATATCCAGGATGTAGACATATCCTTTTGAATCCGACACAATCCCGAACGGTGCTGAAAGCAACGCTTCCTCCGGGCCAGATTCATCGCCAAAAACGGCCACGTCGGTTACCCGAATACGCTCATTCGGATTGTCGGGCTGATCCGGCAGGCGCGGGTTCTCAACCAGGAACTGGGCTTGCGAAACGGGAGAGAACACAAGAAATGGGACCAGTACGAGCAGGAAGCAGGCCCAAACACGGATCGACATGGTGGAGTACGATTGTTGCGTGCGCTGAATGTGCATCAAGGTCACGGTTTGTTTGAGGGAATCCAATAGTATTCCCATACCATGCTCATCAAACGCTACTTCGATAAATTCTGGGCACCATGGGAAAGTCACGTCCGTCTCCGAAAGGTCCGTTCCTGCTGCATCCGGCTCGACCTGGCCGGCTGTTGATCTTCCCCACAGTACTCTTCATTATGCTGTTGACAGCATGCTCCAATGAGCACGAAAGTCCGGCATCCTTCGATGTCGATGCGCTCCGCGCAGCCCAGCAGGAATTGCTTTCGCGTTACGATCTGAAGCCATACGATGCTGCCCGCGACCCGCTGCCGCGGGCAGCCAGCTTCGATGAGTTGTTTGAACCGATCGGCTTGTTCGAGTTTTCCGACAGTTTGTTGTTCAGTGAGCTAACCAACGTCAAACTCAATGCCCGGGGCGAGCTGATCGCAGCAGACATGCAGGCCAATCACGGGTACATCTTCAGGCCCGACGGGTCGCTGAAGAAAGTGCTTGACCCCACCGAGTGCTCGCCTGATTTCTCCGGTACCGCGCGCTTGATCGAGTTCGGGCCCGGGGAAAGCATCACGGTGATGTACATGGGCTCCCCGTACTCCTTCGCTTTTGACCCGCATGGTGAGTGCGTAGGGCGGGTGGACCATGGCGGCTGGAATCCGATGTCGATCACCCTTCTGGAAGACCGGTTTTTTGGATTCGACATTCGTCGCGGGGCCTGGTCCGTCTGGGAAATGGCCGACTCCACCAAACAGGTCATCTACACGGCCAGCGAGTTCGCCCGAATGAACAGCGGCTACATCAGTGTGACCGGAGACATGTTTGTCCTTGACGATTCCACGCTCGGCCTCCTGTTCCGGCATTCGCCTGATGTATGGAGAGTCTCCCTGACGGATTCCACTGTTTCAACGATGGGGCAAACACCCCCGGATTTTGTCGAGACCACCGAGGACATCCCGCCAAACGTGACGTCCGAGGAGCAGATCAATGAGGCCCGAAGCCGCATCTGGGAAGGCAAGTCACGCACGTGGGGCTACTATCGCCTTGCGGAGGACCTCCTGATTGTGTATCACATCAATCGGAGCGGAGAACCATTTGTCTCGTCAACCAACAGTCTGGGGCTTCGTGTCATGGACTTGAGTGGCAGAACGGTTCACGATGCCCCCATCACCATGAAAGGATACATGACACAGTTTGTTGCCGCCCGGGACGGCTTGTTTTTCAGACTGCTGAACGAGTATTGGGATGAGGAAGAGCGTCTCCATCGCAATCCCCCCCTGTTGGTATATCGATTTGTCCCGCCTGATCCCACGTCCTGATACCCGGAACCAACCCTTCCGATTTCCGATGCCTTTTCGACTCCTTGTGCTCGCTGTCATCCTGTTGGCTTCCGGCTGTGCCCCATCTGAGGAATTATCCTCCACCGAAGCTGCGCGAGAGACGGTCGACGGGTACGAATTGGTGCGAGTCTCTGGACTGAACCGTGTCTATCCCATCGTGCTCGAACCAAACATGTCCATCGGGTCCGAGGATGGCGAGGATCCCTATTTGTTTGGCACGATCAAGGGCGTTGATGCCGACAGCGAAGGCAACATCTACATCCTCGATTCGCAAGCGAGTGAGTTGCGCGTCTTTTCGACCAAGGGGTAGTACATCAAGACCATCGGACAGTCAGGAGTGGGACCTGGCGAGATCGATGAAGCCAATGGATTCGCGATCCTTCCCGACGACTCCATCTGGCTCTACGATCACGGACAGTGGCGCGTAAAAGTGTTCAACACCGATGGCGAGGAAGTTGCATCGCATCCGCCTGTCGTTATGAGCTACGGATGGGTCTGGAGCGGAGCGGTGGACCACAAGAAGCGGATCTGGAAAGGCTCCTCGATACCTGATGAGATGCCCCAGTTCCCACCGAAAGATGGATTCAATGAAAGCAGAGGGAGAGCTTTCATGATTGCCTACGACACACAGACCGAGCAGGCTGATACCACCTGGCTCGGACCCGTGTCCGGCACCTACTACACAATAACATCGGATCGGGGGTACCAAACCATGAGTTTGATGTACGGGCCCTCGCGTGCGCAAACGGTCTCTCCTGCCGGAGACGGTTTCTGGCGGTCAGACGGCTACGACTATGCGTTCGCCAGACTGAACGAAGCAGCGGACACCACCATGATTGTAAGAGCGGACCTGGACCCGGTACCCGTCACGCAAGCTGACAAGGACCGCTTTATCGACGCCGTGGGAAATGAAGACCAGAAAATGATAACTGCGGCACATGAGATTGCCGGTGCCATGCCCGAATTCAAACCCGCCATCCAGGGAATCCTTGTCGATGACGAAGGCACCGTATGGATCACTCGATATTCCGACGTCGGGGAGTTGGCAACGTTGGATGCCTACTCAACCGACGGCGAGTTTCAGAAATCCGTCCGCTTGAACGCTCCCATCCTTTCCTACTTCCCGCTCCTAATCAAGGATGGCCGGGTGTACGCCCTGGCGCACCGGGAAGACGGTGTTCCGAGCATCCTGGTGTTTGACCTTTAAGCACGTGGTCGATCTGTCCGCCCGCAGACCGCTTCACACCCAGAACGGGGCTTTGCACGTTTCAAATGTAACCGCCTCAGTTACATTTGAAGGCTATTTGCAGCGTCTGAGAGGCTTGGTAGAACACCCTGAAGACCTGCGCGCTGAATCAGAGCCGCAAAACCACCGGCCGGAAATACGTCGGCACTCGTTAATCAGGGACGCCGGTTCGGGGAAGTTGCAAGTGAGGCCAGGGGAAACAGTGGTGCCCTCGGCAGGAATCGAACCTGCGACGCATGGTTTAGGAAACCAACGCTCTATCCACTGAGCTACGAGGGCTATCTTGGGCGCATAGAAAACCATCGACCCCACACCGGTTCCCCGTCATGCCTCTGGACATAGAACGTTTGCGCGCCGACACCCCGGGCTGCGAGCATGTGCTCCACTTCAACAACGCCGGCGCAGGCTTGATGTCGCAGCCGGTTCTGGATGCGATTCAGGGACATATCGTCCATGAATCCCTCATCGGGGGGTACGAAGCGCACCATGCAGCGCAGGAAGCATACGATGATACGTATGCGGCCATCGCCGAACTCATTGGCGCCAAGCCGGACGAAATTGCTCTGGCCGAAAATGCCACACGGGCATGGGATCAGGTCTTCTACGGAATGTCCTTCAAGCGGGGCGATCGCATCATCACGGCCCATGCGTCCTATGCCAGCAACTATCTGGCGATGCTGCAGCAGAAAAAGCGCTACGGCATCGAGATTGATGTCATCGGAAATGACGAACACGGACAGGTGGATGTCGTCGAACTCGAAGCCTCCATCACCGAGCGCACACGGCTGATCTGCCTGACGCACATTCCGACCAACGGAGGCCTCATCAATCCGGCTCAGGAAGTCGGGCGGATTGCGCGCAAGCATGACATCCCCTATCTCCTGGACGCCTGCCAGTCGGCCGGCCAGACGGACATCAATGTGGACCGCATCCAGTGCGACTTCCTCTCCTCCACGGGCCGGAAGTACCTGCGTGGACCTCGTGGCACCGGTTTCCTGTACGTCCGGACGAAAGCATTGGACCTGATCGAACCTCCATTCCTCGATCTGCATGCCGCTGACTGGGTAGGCCGCAATGAATACAAGCTGGCGCCTGGAGCCAAACGATTCGAGAACTGGGAAGGCTTCGTGGCCGGCAAGATTGCGCTGGGAGCCGCTGTACGCTATCTCCTCGAACTTGGGCCGGACGATGTGTATGCGCGTATTGCCAATGTGGCCGCTTTGCTTCGCAGCCGTCTGGAGGAAATCCAAGGCATCACCGTGCACGACCTCGGACTGCGCAAGGGCGGCATCGTAACGTTTTCGCACGAATCCACCGATGCCCGGCGCATCAAGATTGCCCTCGATCAGCAAGGGATGAATACCAACCTGGCCGTACCCAAATGGGCGCGACTGGACGCTGAAGACCGCAGCCTGCCTGTCATGATTCGTGCTTCGGTCCACGCGTACAACACGGAAGAGGAAGTCGAGGCATTTGCTGAGGCCGTCCGTCTCATCACGGCCTGAACCCGGTTGCGCCCCCCGAGGGCAGCCGGTACATTGCCAAATCACTCATCCGGAATGCTGTGCAAAAAGACACCCCGACGACCCGCTCTCCCATCTGGGCCTGGGCGACGTACGACTTTGCCAATTCGGCTTTCACGACCCTGGTCGTAACGTTCGTCTATGCGGCATTCTTTGCCAAAGGCATTGCACCGGATGAGAATACAGGTACCGACCTGTGGTCTACCGGCATAACGATTTCTGCGCTGGTCGTGGCTTTCCTCTCGCCGTTCATGGGAGCCATGGCCGACCGTGGCGGGTATCGCAAGCGCTATCTGGTTATTGCCACCATCGTCTGCATCCTGGCCACGTACGGCCTGTACTTCCCGCAGCAAGGTGATGTCTGGTTTGCTCTCGGCCTGTTCGTGGTGGCCAACGTGGCCTTCGAAATGGCGAACGTCTTCTACAACGCCTTCCTGCCTGACATCGCCCCGCCTGACCGCATCGGACGCGTGTCGGGGTATGGCTGGGCGCTCGGCTACATCGGCGGTCTCCTGTGTCTGGTGGCAGGTCTTTTCCTTTTCGTGCAGCCTGACCCTCCCCTCTTCGGTCTGAACGCCGAAACTGACGCCCAATTCCGCGCCACCAACCTGCTCGTGGCCACCTGGTTTGCACTCTTCTCCATCCCCATGTTCCTTTTGGTCAAGGACGAGAAGATTGACAATCCGCCACCTGCGGGGCAACTCATTCGTGAGGCCAGGCAGGATCTGATCCGCGTTTTCCGGGAGATCAAGACCTACCGGCAGGTCTTCCGCCTGCTGGTGGCGCGCCTGATCTACAACGATGGTCTGATCACGATTTTTGGATTCGGCGGGCTGTACGCCACTGTCGTTTTCGACTTCACATTGGATGATGTCATCGTGTTCGGCATCGCCCTCAATCTGGCTGCCGGATTCGGTGCGTGGGCCATGGGCCACCTGGATGACAAACTGGGTGGAAAAACCACCATCCTGATCTCCATCGTCGGACTGATCGCAGCCACCTTGCTGGCTGTATTGACCCGTTCCGTGACCTGGTTCTGGGTAGCAGGAATCGGTGTGGGACTGCTGGCAGGACCCAACCAGTCCGCTTCCCGCTCACTCCTCGGTCGGTTCACGCCTGAAATGAAGGAAAACGAGTTCTACGGGTTCTTCGCCTTTTCTGGCAAGTTCACGGCGTTTCTCGGACCCTTCCTGCTGGGCAAGATGACGCTGCTTTTTGACAGCATGCGTGTGGGTATCGTGGTCGTCGTCCTCCTCTTTCTGGTGGGTGGAGTGTTGCTCTTGCGCGTTGATGAAAAAGAAGGAATCGAAGCATCCGGAAGGGTATGAGTGCTACAGTAGCGTCCATTCACAAGGCGATCGAAGCCTGGGCACCCGCTGCCACGGCGCAGTCATTCGACAATGTCGGCTTGCTGGTTGGCCGGATGGAACGACCGGTGTCGCGTGTTCTGGTTGCGCTCGACATGACACCTGCGGTCCTGGAAGAGGCGATCGAAATGGGCGCTGAGTGTGTTGTGACACACCACCCCTTGATCTTCAAGGCGATCAAGAGACTGACCGACGCATCGTTCGAGTCTTCCCTCGCGCTGCGTCTGGCTGAAGCGGGTATCGCGCTCTATGCCGCGCACACCAACCTGGATGCGGCGCGCGATGGTGTATCGTTTCAACTGGCGCGCGACCTGGGCGTGAAGCAGCCCGAATTCCTGTCCTCGCTGTCGGACTCCCTGGTCAAACTGGTGGTGTTCTGCCCCTTGGATGCGGCCGATACCGTCCGCAATGCCATGTTTGCTGCCGGTGCAGGACAGGTGGGCAACTACTCGGAATGTTCGTTTTCTTCGGCGGGCTCCGGCACTTTCAAACCGGGCGATGGCACGGATCCGCATATCGGTCAGTCGGGAGGTGCGCGCGAACAGGTCTCCGAGCTGCGCATCGAAGTCGAAGTGCCGCGTTGGAAACTCGGTACTGTTGTCGGGGCGATGAAAGAAGCGCATCCGTACGAAGAGGTGGCGCATGACATCATTCCCGTTGAACAGGACTATCGGAACGCTGGCATCGGGGCCGTTGGAGATTTACCTGCGCCGGTCACCTTTGATGCGTTCCTTTCCACCGTCGCCAGGGCACTGGATAATCAGGCGCTTCGCGTGGTAGGTGAAGGTGACAGGATGATCCAGCGCGTGGCGGTGTGCGGAGGGTCGGGCTCGGACTTCATCGGACTGGCCATGAAAGCAGGAGCCAACGTCTATGTGACGGCAGACATCACCTATCATCGTTACTTCGAAGTGCTCGATAGTGAGGGCGATGCCCGCATGGCGCTCGTAAATGCCGGACACTTTGAGACGGAGCAGTGTACGGAGGATCTGTTGGTCGATTATCTGACCCGAACCGTGCCAGGAGTGCGCTTCGTGGCCACAAAGCATCGGACGGCTCCCGTCAGGACGTGGGTGTCCAATCGATAGCGCCCCCGGGGATACCCTTCGTCCTTACACATTCTTCGCAGGCAACAGGGTGAACTTTATTTCAGGCCTGCCGTTATTTCGCCTTCTGTCCACATCCGTAAATCTGCAGCACCCGCAGCATGCCGACTACAACCGAGCACTCGATCTCCGACCAGCTGGTTGCCCTCATCCGCCTCCAGAACATCGACAGCAAGATCGACCAGATCAAAAAGCTGCGCGGCGATCTTCCTGACGAAATCAGCGACATGGAAGATGAAAAGGCGGGCCTCACCACCCGGCTTGAGAAGCTGAAGCAGGAAGTCAAAGACAGCAGTGTTGCTGCAAAGCAGGCCGAAAACGACATCAAGGATGCCGAAGGCCTGATCAAGAAGTACGAAGAGCAGCAGCTCCAGGTACGCAACAACCGCGAATACGACGCGCTGACCAAGGAAATTGAAGCGCAGAAGCAGCGTATTACCGAAGCCACGGCCCGCGGCGAAGAACTCGAACTCCAGAAGCCCGCTCTCGAAGCGGCCATCGAAGAGGCTGAAGAGCGTCTGAAAGCGCTTGAAGCAGAACTCAAGGAGAAGCAGGGAGAACTCTCCGAAGTGATGGAAGACACGAAGAGCGAGCAGGCCGACCTGGAGAAACTGCGCAAGAAGGCGGAAAAAGAAGTCGATGAGCGCTATGTGCGCGCCTACGATCGTCTCCGCTCCCGCGTGCGTGACGGCCGTGCCGTTGTGCCGCTCGAGCGAGGTGCCGCCGCCGGTTTCTCCGTACCCCCACAGCGTCAGCTGGAAATCCGTCAGCGCAACCGTATCGTTGCCTGCGAGCACACCGGCCGCATCATTGTTGATGGCGACCTCTTCCGCGAGACGGTAGAAAAAGCCGGTTGAGGGCGATCAGGAATCGCTCCGAGCACTTTGGACGGCGCCGCGGGAAACCCGCGGCGCCGTTTTTCATTTCAGGCGGGCTGACCGGATCATCGCGTCGCGGGCGTGCCTGCGGCGAGGAAAGTCCGAACACCGAAGGGCACCACGCTTCCTAACGGGAAGGAGCTCGGTCACCAGGCCGGGCGACGGCACGTGCAACAGAGAGCAGACCAGCCGATGGCCCTACCGGGCACAGGTGATGGGTGAAAGGGTGGGGTAAGAGCCCACCGGCGGTTCCGGGCAACCGGGCCGGCCAGGCAAACCCCGTGGGGTGCAAGGTCAAGCAGCATCGCTGCCTTCGGGCAGCAGGGCGGCCCGTCCTGAATGATGCGGGTAGACTGCTAGAGGCTGACGGCGACGTCAGTCCCAGATAAATGATGATCTCCCCTTCGGCATGGCCACCCGGAAGGCAGACAGAATTCGGCTTACAGGTCAGCAAGGCCACTCATTGACACGGGGCCCGGCGCGGAAACGCGCCGGGCCCCTGCCTTTTTTGTGCCAGGGCACAAAAAAGGCGCGCCGGCATTCGCCGGCGCGCCTTTCAAGAACGTGAGCCGAGATTCGACTTACTGGTCGCCGCCCTCGTCCGTGCCCGTGCCTTCCGTGGCAGCACCGGCGTCGGCCGGTACAGCGTCATCGCCAGGAGCCGGAAGCGCCGGGGCCTGAACAGCGCCGGTGTCCGCATTCTGCTGGATGACCGATCCGCCTTGCGTTTCGGGGCCGATCACGAAGTTGGACAGGATGCAAAGCACGATGAATGCCGTTGCCAGCGTCCAGGTGGCTTTCTCCAGGAAGTCAGGAGCCTGACGAGATCCCAGGATCTGCGTCGTGGCACCACCGGCAGCAATACCAGCCAGACCACCGCCTTTCCCGCTCTGCAGAAGAACCACGAGCGTCATCAGCACGGCGATGATCGAAATAAGTACAATCAGAAACGTAAACATGTCTTTTCCGGTAGTTGGCGCCGCTTGTTGAAGCTGAGCGCGTACAGGTGTCAGCCGAGAAAGATACACCGATCAGGATCCCTATTTCAACCTTCCCATCCACCTCTTGATGGGTTCGCAGAGGTTTCACGACTGTTTACACGTCCCCGATCAGTCCCTCCTGAACTGCGACACGGCCGCCGCAACGGCCATCGCAGCCGTCTCCGCCCTCAGACGACGCGGCCCCAGCCACACCGTCTCCCAACCGTTCCCGTTGGCCAGAGCCACTTCATCATCCGAGAATCCGCCTTCCGGCCCGATCAACACGGACATCCCGCCATCGCCCTTCAGAGAACCCATCACCTCGTCCAACCGACGGGCATCAGGCGTCGCTTCATGACAGATGATGCGGTTGGCCTGCCCCTGAACCAAAACATCCTCGAGTGCCATCGGCTCATCCAGTACCGGCAGTCGGCTGCGACCGCTCTGTTTCAATGCCGACACGACAATGTGCTCCAACCGACGCATCTTGAGCCGCGATGACTGCGTGCGTTCGGTCATCAATGGCGTGATGCGTGTGCAGCCCAGCTCGACGGCCTTTTCCAGAAAGGTCTCCCACCTGGCTGGTTGGTGCAGGGTACCCAGGGCCACATGCAGGCCGACGGACGGCTCACCCTCATCCAAGGTCTTCTCCACTGCGCGTCCCGAAACTGCCCGGCCTGCATCGGTCACCTCGACCAGGTACGTCCCGCCCTGGCCATCCACCACCGTTATCGCATCTCCAGCCTGCACGCGCAGGACCTTTCGGGCATGACGGCTTTCATCCTCTGAAAGGATGACGACATCTCCCGAAAAGGCCCCCGGGGGCGCAAAAAACCTGTGTTTTTCTTTACTCACGACATCAACACGGCAACTAGAGACCGAATGAAAGGCCGATGTGAACCCGACCTTCGCTGAACGCAATGTCCGGATTGAGGGCATACGACAGGGAAAGCGGCCCCACCGCCGAAGAGAATACGAAGCCGAACCCATATCCGGGATGCCACCCTTCCGTCTCGGACAGGATGGCCGGCAAACCTGTTTCGAAATCTGCATCGACGGCCACCCAGCCGGCATCTAAAAACACGAATCCCCAGGAGGCCCGATCCACATACCATCGACCCTCCACAAAGGCTCTGCCGACCGCCGTGCCCCTGAACCTGTTTTCGTCATATCCCCGCAGGGAACTGGCTCCACCGATGAACAGCAGTTCACTCACATCCGGCCGCCCTGCCCGGATGGCCCGAACGCTGATGCCCGCAGCCCAGCCGAGTTGCCGTCCACTCATCAGATAGACGTCGAGATCCAGATCAAGCCTTTCGCGTCGCTCCGATCGCTCGACCGTCAGCGTGTCTCCATCGATGGCTTCAAGCCCTCTGGCCGAACGGATACCGCGCTCAAACGAAGACTCCAGACGGAATCCCCGACGCGGAAGTCGAGGGTGGTCCAGGCGGGAGACCTGCAGGGTCAATCCTCCCATGCGGGATGAGGATTGCGGCACAAGTTGGCTGCCTGCCACGAAATCGGTCCCACTGAAACCGGCGCGCGTGCGATTGGCGGAGAACGATGCGCCAATCCATGTTGTCGGGTCGAATCGGTAGAGCAGGCGCGATCCAAGCCGGGTCTGATTCCAGGTCGAATCCTGCTGGTGCCCCTGCAACGAGGCCTGCACGCGGAGCGGCAAGCCTCCCGGAGCCGGGGATTCGAGAGACAGCATCGCGGAGGACGCCTGCCCGGGTAATCTGCTGATGTTGGCCTCCACTGTGCGCCCTTGGCCGAATGCATTGTTGAGGATCAAGTGTCCGGATCCTACCAATCGGGTTGCCTGACCCTGGGCGCCGGGAAGGGCCCCCACCACGAGGTCGAACCGGCCTGGAGGCAGAGGCGAGACAGGCAGGATCAGAACCGCCGCCGAGTCTGAAAGAAGCTCGAAACGACCTGGAAGCACCTGTTCGTGCCAACCGGCTGATGAGAGCATCGAGCGGACCGATTCCAGATCCACCCCGGCCATCGACTGGCCCGGACGAAGCCCTGTTGCTGCCTGCACGACCGAATCCCTGGTCCTTCGGTCACCCTCGAGAAGGATTCTGGCAAGACGCACGGGAGGCCCTGTTTGCAGGTCGATCACAACCTCCAATCCTTCCGATCCCATCTCGGCGCTGACGACCCGGGCGCTTGCCGAAAGGAATCCCAGACGGCTGGCTTCCGAAAGCAGGTCCGTCACCACAGACTCGATCCTGTCTGCCGTTGCCGGTTGTCCAATGTGTTCCTCCATATTCGGCGTCCAACGCGGGGCCTCATCCGCCGATCGGATGGACGCCACCGGCACAACGGGACCCGGGTCTACCCACACTTCTCCGCGGTCAACTCGCGCTGAATCAAGGCGCGCCAGGAAATGCGCGCGCTCGAAATACCATTCCATCAAACGGCTTTCCCATCCGGCATTCTCGCTGGGTGTTGGCACGCCTGCTGGCCACGGGCGCTCCATCCGGGTACCGCTCGCCATCTCCCACAGGATCGGGAGACCCTCATCGCGATCCTGCCCGGACGCTGCACCTGCAATCAGAATCCAAAGAATCGCACTGGTCCAGATGCCCCGGATCCCGCCAGTCATCCACCGTGTATGAAGGGGCATCATCATCCGGAAAGACCATTCATGATTGGAAGACGCCTTCTGAAGTATCGGAAAGGGATTCTCGTGGCAGGTGCGTTTCTGCCGTTCCTGCTGACGGGATTCTCAGCCCGATTCGAACCCGTACCACCCGCTTCCGTTTCGTGGTACGCGCCTGCCGACACGGTAACGGCTGGAGAAGTGTTCATTCACCAGCTCCCTGATTCCCTGGACGGCATGCCTATTTCCGGTTATACGGCCTCACGGATTCCACTCAAGAGCTGGCTCCTGGACAGGAGTTTCTTCTGGTCCACAGGTTCGGAAGACCGGGGCGAACACGCATTCGAATTGAGCGCCCTCGCCACGCCTGGAACGGATTCGACACGCACCATCCCGTACATCCTGCAGGTGGTGGTCCGGTGACGATCGACTCCGAGGACACCACCACCCACCTTGGATCCGTTTCGCGGTCCCGACTGGCTGCCTGGTTTCTGGCCAACAAACGCAGCCTGCCCTGGCGGGAGCATCCTGATCCATGGCACATCTGGCTGTCGGAGGTCATGCTGCAGCAGACGCGGGTCGATCAGGGACTGCCCTATTTCAAACGGTTTGTGGAGCGGTTTCCTACGGTCGCGGACATGGCGGAAACTGATCTGGACGAATTGCTCCTGTTGTGGGAAGGTCTGGGCTACTATTCCAGATGCCGCAATCTCCACAAAGCTGCCAGGATGGTCATGGAAGATCGGGGTGGAGAACTCCCCCGGTCGTACGACGAGTGGCTCATGCTTCCGGGCGTTGGGCCCTACACGGCCGCAGCCATTGCCTCCATCGCCTTCGGAGAGCCTCGCGCGGTTGTGGATGGCAATGTCATCCGCGTCCTGACGCGACTGCATGCATTTCCGGATGTCGTAACCGATGCGTCTGCCCGTCGCCGGATTGAAACCTGGGCACAGGATTTCCTGGACCGCGAGCAACCGGGAAGGCACAACGAAGCCCTCATGGAAATGGGTGCCCTGGTGTGCCTGCCCAGGAATCCGCGCTGCGGCGAGTGTCCCCTGCAAGGCGATTGCCTCGCCCAGGCATCCGGGACGCAGGAGGACTTCCCGATCAAGAAGCCCAGTCAGCCCGTCCCCCACTACGACATTGCCATTGGGATCATCCGGGATGACGAGTCCAGGATCTACATCCAGCAGCGGGACACGGATGCCATGCTGGGTGGATTGTGGGAGTTTCCAGGCGGGAAGGTCGAGGAAGGCGAAACTCCGGCCGAAGCCTGTCGACGTGAGGTTCGCGAAGAGACGGGGATGGAGGTCGAGCCGCAGGCCTGTATTGCAACCATCAAGCATGCGTATTCCCATTTCCGGATCACGATGCATGCCTTTGAGTGCGCAGCGGTTTCCACTTCCGACCTGGAAGTGTCCGGGCCGCACGCCTGGATTGCCAAGGAATCCTTTGCGGAGTACGCATTTCCCCGGGCAAATCGCAAACTTCTCGACCTTCTTTCCGAGGCCTCTGTTTGAGGCCAAGGCCCGGGACCACGGAACCCTCCCCTGCCCGGTGCTTTAGCACCGAAACCGCACACGCATCATGGATTCCGAGATTTTATTCTGGCTGTTCCTGGCAGCCATCTACATCCTGCAGGCCCTCGCTTCCAAGAAAAAGAAGTCGGGGCCTCAGACGGGAGACGGTCCCGTAGAAGGACAACGGGAGATGCCCTCCGAACTGGAAGAGGCGCTGGGAGAAATCGGGCGTGTGCTCCGGGGGGAAGTTGAGGAACAACCGGCTCCTGCGCCGGCAAGGCAGACTCCGGCACGAAAGGAGCGGACCCTGCCCGAACCGCACTACCAGGTCGAAACGGAAGAGCGTGCCCCGCTGCAGCCTGAGTGGTCAGGAAAGGCCAGAACACCGGGTCCCGCTGCACCGGTCGATCTCGGTGGCAGGTTGGCCAAAAGCCCCATCTTTTACGATCAGGCCTTCGAGGATCAGAAAGCCGATACGTTCAAGGCTCCGATCATCGTACACGACCACCAGTTTGCCTTTTCGGATCCCAAGAAGCCACAGCGCACCGAGCCCCACGTAGAACGACCGAACCTCCGGGATCATCTGGTGTCCCGTCAGTCATTCATTGCTGCTGAACTGCTTGCGCCGCCGCTGTCAAAACGGGGTCGAAAACGCTGATCCGGAACGATCAGATTCAATCTGACCGGAAACGCTGATCGGTACCCATCGCGCCAGAACCGCCAAAAGCCATGAACCCCAGGTAGGGGCCGATTGACCTAGAGCTGTTCGATGACGTCCATTTCCGTGGGTTCGTCGCCGCCTTTCTTGAATACCTTCGCGCCGATCACACCACCGATGGCTCCGAACGCAGCCGAAATGGCCATGCCGAGGAGGCCGTTCAGGAAGTAGGGGCCGATTGCAAAAGGCGCTTCAAGCTGACGCTCCATTTCCTCGAGCTGCTCGGGCGGCATGCTGTCACCCATGGAGTTGACGAAAAACTCGACGATGGCCAGGTCGTGTCGAATGCCTGCCTGAATCAGAACGAAATTCAGGATGAGGGCGATGATCGATCCTCCGATGGCTGCAATGGCACCGAGACCTGCACCCTTGCCCGTTGGAATGGTGATTTCATTCGTGTCCGTGTAATGCCACACGGTCACGAGGGCACCCGCAATGACTCCCAGACAGCACAGCACGTTGATGTAGCTGAGATACGAGGTGCTCAGAAGACCCGTAACGAGGGCTCCCATCAGAATGGACTGCTTTGAATCAGGCATGGCTGGAAGGGTGTTTTTGGTGGACGGTATGCCTCGAATCTACGAAGGCGATGCCTCGAAGTGACAGACGATGGGCTCGTGCCTCTGATTCCACTCAGCCTTCATGCGGATTGGGCCGGCTTTGTGACGGTGACCCGGCTGGCGGCATCAGGACGGCCGAGGCCAGCAGCATCCCGGCCAGGAGACCGAACCAGCCACCGGTGATCATGCGACTGATCGGTGCATTGGTCCACAGTCCCACCACATCGCCTGACCAATCAATCACACCCGGAACAGCCGCCACCACGAGAATCAACAGCGGCTTGAGGGATGGCAAGGCGTTGCCTCTTGAAAGCAGGAATACCAGCGATCCCCCCAGAAGGCCCAGATAGGCGCCGTAGCAACGGTGACAGACGGCCAGCGCCGTACCATCGATGTGGGGCGATCGGCCCGGAAGTTGATGGCATACCGGGGCAAAGGCGGCCATCAAAGCCTCGGCCGCAGCCTCGGAAACGAACGGTGGCAACGTGGCCAACACGACCAACACGCCCAGCCCGGCGGACAGCAGCAATCCGTTGCGCCTGAAATGAGGGGGAATGGAAGTCATGTAAGGGTTCGACAAAGGCGTTTGAGTGAGTGCCCGGCTCCGGTTCACAGTTTTTTAATTGCCCGGTTCCCCTGACGCACCATAATCCGGGGTTCTTGCCGTCAAAAAGGCGGAACAGACGGGCGAAATCCTCGGTTCCAACCAACTGCCGAGCGGACTATTCACCGCGCGGTATCGTATTGACCAACCTTTAGCACTCCCCCACCCCGAGTGCCAAAGCGCGAGAAATTTCAATAACCAACATTCATCAGAGGCAGCATAACCATGGCTAGCATCAAACCTCTCGGCGATCGTGTGGTGGTGAAGCCCGAGCCGGCCGAAGAGAAAACGGCCAGCGGACTTTTCATCCCCGACACCGCCAAAGAAAAGCCGCAGCGTGGCACTGTAGTCGCCGTAGGCCCAGGCAAAGTCGAGAACGGCAACAAGATCGACATGACCGTCAGCGAAGGCGATACCGTCCTGTACGGCAAGTACTCCGGTACCGAGATCACCATGGACGGCGACGACGTGCTGATCATGCGTGAGTCCGACATTCTCGGCATCGTTAACGACTAACCAGGTCAACGACTAAGAGGTTTGGCGACTGATCCGGTCGCCAACTGACACACCTCAGCTCACCCGTGCGCCCGGCGAAGTGGCGCATATCGTTCAAGGACGATAACCCAATACCAAAGACATGGCTAAGCAAATCATTTTTGACTCGGAAGCACGTACCGCCCTCAAGCGCGGTGTCGACCAGCTTGCCGACACGGTGAAAGTGACGCTCGGACCGAAAGGCCGCAACGTCATCATCGAGAAAAAATTCGGCGCCCCAACCGTCACGAAAGACGGTGTTACGGTTGCCAAGGAAATCGAACTCGAAGATCGCATTGAAAACGTAGGCGCCCAGATGGTCAAGGAAGTCGCTTCCAAGACCTCGGACGTTGCCGGCGACGGAACCACGACCGCTACGGTCTTGGCCCAGGCCATCATGACCACCGGTCTTAAGAACGTTACGGCCGGTGCCAACCCGATGGACCTCAAGCGCGGTATCGACAAAGCCGTTGCTTCCGTCGTGGCCCACCTGCGCGGCATCAGTCAGGAAATCCAGGACCGCGACAAGATCGCCCAGGTCGCCACGATCTCTGCCAACAACGACGCTGCCATCGGTAATGACATCGCCGATGCATTCGAGCGCGTTGGCAAAGAAGGCGTCATCACGGTCGAAGAAGCCAAAGGCATGGAAACCACGCTGGATGTGGTTGAAGGCATGCAGTTCGACCGCGGCTACCTCTCCCCGTACTTCGTGACGGACGCTGACAGCATGGAAGCCGTTATGGAAGATCCCTACCTGCTGATCTTCGACAAGAAGATCTCGGCTATGAAGGATCTCCTTCCGATCCTCGAGAAAGTTGCCCAGAGCGGCCGTCCCCTCGTCATCATCGCAGAAGATGTCGAAGGCGAAGCACTGGCTACCCTCGTGGTCAATAAACTGCGCGGCACGCTGAAGATTGCTGCCGTAAAGGCTCCGGGCTTCGGCGACCGTCGCAAAGCGATGCTCGAAGACATTGCCATCCTGACGGGCGGTACGGTCATCTCCGAAGAGAAAGGCTACAAGCTCGAAAACACCACGATCAATGACCTCGGTCAGGCCAAGCGCGTTGTCATGGACAAGGACAACACGACGGTTGTGGATGGCGCTGGCGACGCAGATCAGATCAAGGCGCGTGCCGGTCAGATCAAGCAGCAGATCGAATCCACGACGAGCGACTACGATCGCGAGAAACTGCAGGAGCGCCTGGCCAAGCTGGCCGGCGGTGTTGCCGTTCTCCGCATCGGTGCCGCTACCGAGCCTGAAATGAAAGAGAAGAAGGCCCGCGTTGAAGATGCCCTGCACGCCACGCGCGCAGCCATCGAAGAAGGAATCGTCCCTGGTGGCGGTGTTGCCTTCCTGCGTGGTGTTGCCGGTCTCGACACGGTCGAAGTCGACAACGAAGATCAGGCCATCGGCGTCTCGATCGTTCGTCGCGCTCTCGAAGAGCCGCTGCGTCAGATCTCGGCCAACGCCGGTCTCGAAGGCTCGATCGTTGTCCAGAAAGTGCTCGAAGGCGAAGGCGACTTCGGCTTCAATGCCCAGACGGAAGAGTACGGCTCGATGATCGAAGCCGGTGTCATTGACCCGACCAAGGTCAGCCGCACCGCGCTCGAGAACGCAGCCTCGGTTTCCGGACTGCTCCTCACGACGGAAAGCGTCATTGCCGACAAGCCGGAGCCTGAAGCTCCGATGGGCGGCGGCGCACCTGACATGGGTGGCATGGGCGGAATGGGCGGGTTTTAAGGATTAGCACATCCCTCTGGCTAGAAGCCAACCGGGATGTGCGTGATGGGGCTTTCCAATAGCCCAATCAATCCTACCCCCCATCGCTCAAAACAAGCGATACCGTGCGGGCCGCAGGAACCATCCTGCGGCCCGCATTTTTTATGGGCATGGCTTCCCCCTCCCCATATCACGTTCGGCCGGCCGAGCCGGTGGTGTACCACATCGCCCTGGGCTCCAACCTCGGCGATCGTCTGGGGCATTTGCAGGGTGCCATCGACGAACTCGACACGGAGCCGGGCTGCCGCGTCATCCGGATCTCGTCCGTGTGGGAAACCGAAGCGCACGTCAAGCCGGGCGCCCCGACCCAGCCGGATTACCTGAATGCCGTCATGGCGTGCCGCTCGGCATTGTCGCCGGAACTGATGCTCAGGATGCTGTTGCACATTGAAGCGCAGCATGGACGCGACCGAAGTGCAAAGGGGAGTTGGCAGCCCAGACCGCTCGATCTGGACATCGTAGTGGCCGACAATCTGGTAATCGACACACGGGATCTCACGCTCCCCCACCCCCGCCTCGCTGATCGCCGCTTCGTACTCGCACCTCTTGCAGAAATTGCTGCGGAAGTCGAAGTGCCGGCCCCGTTTCATCAGAGCGTTGGGTATCTTCTCGCCACGTGTACCGATCAATCGGACATCACCCGGACACCCCACTCCCTGCATCTTCCACGTAGTGCATGAGTCTTTTTGACGACCTCCCGAAAGAACCCGCCCTCGAGGCAGGCGACGAAGGCAGCGTCCTGTGGCCGGAGCACCTGCAGTACGTGGTCATTGAGGGCGTCATCGGGGCAGGCAAGACGACACTTGCCAAGATGCTGGCCGAGCAGGCCGATGCACGCCTGGTCCTGGAGCAGTTCGAAGAGAACCCCTTTCTGGAGCGATTCTACAAGGATCGGGCTCGTTGGGCCTTCCAGACGCAGCTCTCGTTCCTGGCCAGTCGATTCCGTCAGCAACAGACGCTGGGTGGACGCGACCTCTTCCACAACTTTGTCCTGGCGGACTACACTTTCGACAAGGATCGGATTTTTGCGCGCATCAACCTGGAAGGGGACGAGTTGGGACTGTATGAAACGATGTTCGGCATCATGCAGCCTACCACGCCGGTCCCGGACCTGATCGTCTATCTCCAGGCCACCACGGATCGGCTCATGACCAACATCGCACAGCGCGGCCGTGACTACGAGAAGGACATGGATCGTGAATACATCGACAGTCTGAATCAGGCCTACAACCACTACTTCTTCCATTACAATCAGAGCCCCCTCCTGATCGTAAATGCCACGAACATCGATTTCGTGAAACATCCGGAGGACATGAACGAACTGATCAGGCAGATTGCCAGTTTGCGTCATCCCGGAACGACCTATTTCAATCCTTCGTCGACCGGCGCCACGCTGCTCTAGTCCAGTCCCGCATCCTGATGTTGTTCAAGTGGATCGTCCTCATCGTTATTGCCTGGTACGTGTTCCGGGCAGCCGGCAACCTGATTGCTGCGGCGCGCGGTGGACAACCCCCCATTGACAATGGACGCCCCCAGGCCGCCCGCCCGCAGGCTTCCGGCAACCAGGGGGAAGGCCCGTCCATTCGGGTGGTCAGGAAACCTGGAAGCGCCAGCAGTGCCTCCAGACGGGAAGAAGACGTCGAAGACGCCCGCTTTACCGACCTTTGATCCTTCTCAGCCTACAAGTTCGGTCATGAAACGCTCTCCGAGCGCTGTGGCTGCTTCCGCGGATGAGGCTTCGGCATAGACCCGGATGATGGGCTCCGTATTGGATTTACGCATGTGCACCCACCCTTCGTCCAGGTCGATCTTGACGCCGTCGATGGTCGAAATCCGCTCTCCACTGTACAGATCTGCCATGCGGGCCAGCAGCGCTTCGGGGTTCTTGTCCCCGATGTCGGTTTTCAGTTTCACGATATGGTAGACCGGCATCTGCGCCACCCACTCCGAGAGCGCAAGCCCCGTATTGGCGAGATGCTGCAGGATCAGTGCCGTGCCGACGAGCGCGTCACGTCCGTAGTGGAGGTCCGGCAGGATGACACCGCCGTTGCCTTCCCCTCCGATGGCCGCGCCGACCTCCTTCATGCGCTCGACGACATTGATCTCGCCAACGGCCGAGCGATAGACGGATTCCCCATGCCGTGCCGCGACGTCCTCGATGGCACGGGATGAGGACAGGTTGGTGGCAAACGGGCCGCTGTGATTCTGCCACCAGAAGTCAGCCGCAAGCACTTGCGTCAGCTCTTCACTGACATACACACCGCCATCGGCAATCAGGGCAAGACGGTCGGCGTCCGGGTCTACGACCAGTCCGAGATCGGCATCTTCGGCTCCGACACGCTCAATGATCTCGCTAAGGTTCTGCGGAAGGGGCTCCGCCGGATGGGCAAAACGACCGGTGGGCTCGCAATGAAGCATGACGATCTGCTCTTTCCGGACACCCAGGCGTTCCAACAGAGCCGGGATGGCGATGCCGCCCACGGAGTTGACGGCGTCCACCACCACGCGGAAATCTCGCTGTGCAATGAAGGCCGGATCAATGCCATCCAGGCCGCAGACGGCATCGATGTGCCCGGGCAGGTAATCATCCGTGCTGCGCTCCCCGATTGAATCCCATGAAGCCCAAGCCTCGGCTGCCTCCTTCGACAATGCTATGACAGATTCTGCCTCGGCCGGTGGCAGGAATTCGCCTTTCGAGTTCAGGAGTTTCAGGGCATTCCACTCTGCCGGGTTGTGCGAAGCAGAGAGTACGATGCCTCCGTTTGCACGCTCCCCGATTACCGCCATCTCCACGGTCGGAGTCGTTGCAAGACCGGCGTCCACCACGTCAATGCCGTGACTCTGCAGGGTCCGCATGACCAGGTCGGCGCAGACGGGGCCCGAGACGCGTGCATCCCGTCCCACGACCACTTTCGCCTTGCCAGAGGCCTGTTCCAGGATCCAGCGTCCGTAGGCGGATGCAAATCGAACGATTACTTCCGGGTCGAGACCGGCGCCGAAGATGCCGCGTACGCCGGAGATGGAAACAACAAGGGTTTTGGACATGAGAGAAGGGATGATTGAAAAAGTGGGTGCCGGAAACTAACACCTGCAGGTTGTATCCTTGTGAACATAGAGCCGTAGACTCCGCTTTATATCACCCCGTTGTATATCACCTGCGAGGACTACCATGGGAATTCTGTGGATCATCATTGTCGGATTCGTGGCCGGTGCACTGGCCAAATACATCATGCCCGGTAAGGACGACGGCGGTTTCGTCATGACCACCCTGCTGGGAATCGGCGGCGCCTT
>Ga0209578_10000357_pt1 | contig 63217 bp, 55 predicted proteins | sample tdAd472_FD_187127 | JGI IMG/M metagenome (GOLD analysis project Ga0209578, IMG submission 187127) | Marine sediment microbial communities from the Atlantic coast under amendment with organic carbon and nitrate - tdAd47.2 (SPAdes)... | ecosystem: Environmental > Aquatic > Marine > Coastal >...
CATAGGAAAATATTGGGTTGGCAATGGTTTCCGAGAAGCTCAATGTTTGGAGCCCAGCTCTGTTGAGCGCGATAATGTCTGTTCCCGTTGGAATGTTGTCGACCTGAGCGCTGGTGTATGGCGAAGTGGCCGGGTTTCGGCCAGACCTGTTGTTTTGCCAGTAATCCGTGCCGCCATTGGTTTGGATAAATGATATGCCCTGCGGGTTGTTGTAGGTCACATTGACGGTAGCGGTTGTGGTTGTAATCGTGCCGTTTGCAGTGAAACCATTGTTTGAGTTACTGCTTTCCCAATCAGCCCAGTTGATCGTGACAGCGTGAGAAGCAGAAGCCAGCCCTGTCAGGGTTAAGAGCAGTGCGCCACGGACAGCGTGCTTTATTTTCTTTTGCATTGTGATGGTCCTTACCTTTGTTGGGTGTGTGGAATATAAAATGTCTTGTTTGGCTTTGGAATAAGCAAAATTCAGGCCAGCCTTTTTAAATCAAAGGGTTAGCGTTTTTTCGAGGCGGAAGGGAGTTCGGGTGTAAAAAATAGTGACAGGGCTGTTGTATTGGCAGAGTTGGCAATCACACTGTATGGAAAGCCTCTACTCAAAAGGCCAGCCGCTATCTGTTAGCCAGATAAACGGCTGATTGTGTAAGAGCGGGTGATAGGTTAACGGATAGTGGCTTGCTGGTTATAGTTTTAACCGTTGCTCAGTTTATAACAGGGTGTGTAGCTTTCTTCACTCATTCCAATTTTCATCCGTTTTTGGCGAATAAAACTACGAAGCAGTTTATCAATTTCAGCCAGAATTTTTTCGTCACCGTTAATTTTATACGGGCCGTGTTGGGCAATTTGTTCAATACCGAAGGCTTTGACGTTGCCCGCCACGAGGCCTGAAAAGGCGGCGCGCAACTGTGAGGCGCGCTGGTGAATCGGTAATCCGTAATCCAGCTTTAAATCTGCCATGTTCTGGTGAGTTGGGATGAAAGGTAACTGTAAGTCTTCGGCAATCTTCAGTGACCAGTTGTAATAGTAAGCTTCCTGTTTCTTGCGACGCTGGGCATGTACCTGATCAATGTTGGCTTTAACTTGGCGAGCCACTTCCGCTGAATCTCCGATAATAATTTGATAAAAGTGAGCCACTTCATCGCCTAAGGTGGTACGTAGGAAGTGATCAAGTTCTTCAAAGTACTGGGCGCGAGAGGACGGACCGGTAAATAATAGCGGTAGCGACTGGTGGTTGCTCGGGTGGCTAAGAATACTGAGCAGGTATAACACCTCTTCAACGGTGCCAACCCCGCCGGGAAAGACGATGATGCAGTGTGCTAATCGAACAAAGGCCTCCAGCCGTTTTTCAATATCCGGCATGATGATCAATTCGTTGACGATTGCGTTAGGCGACTCGGAGGCGATAATGCCGGGTTCGCTGATGCCAATATAACGACCATCCCTAATATGTTGTTTCGCATGACCAACGGCGGCGCCCTTCATCGGACCTTTCATAGCACCAATGCCGCAGCCGGTGATAATGTCGATACCTCGTAACCCCAGTTGGTAACCAACTTCCTTCGAATAGTCATACTCTTCGCGAGGAATGGAGTGACCACCCCAGCAGACAGCCAGATTGGGATGCGTGTCAGGTTTGACGACGCCAGCATTGCGTAAAATGCGGAACACGGCGTCGGTGATGCCTGCAGAGGTTTCAAGGTTAAAGCGATGTTCGCCAGTGGCTTTAAACTCGGTGAATATGATGTCGCGCAGGGCTGAAAACAGGTGTTTGCGAATACCGGTGACCATTTCGCCATCAACAAACGCGGCTTCCGGCGCGTTGTGAATCTCCAGCTTGACCCCTCGCGATTGAGGAACAATATCGATATCAAAGTCGGAGTGATCGGCCAGTATTTTGGCGGCGTCATCCTGTTCGGTGTCGGTGTTAAGAATAGCCAGTGCGCAGTCGCGATAGAGTTGGAATACCTCTTTATCGGGTGAGCTTAAACCCGCAATTTCACTCTGGGATAAAAGGTTTAACGTAATTTGGGGGCGAATAGTAGCGTGCGGTACTTTGGTCATAGAGGCTCTTTTTTTCTGTTCTACGTTAACTATTAAACTAGCACCTTTTATCACCAATAACGTTATTGAAATGAGAAAAAATCAATGGTGAGTTGGCAGTGATAAATTCAGGCTATTGCCAGAATTCATCACTGCGCTAAGCATCTTGTTTAGCCCTGCTGCCAATCGGGCGACTGAATTAGCCTTGCTTAAGCAAATAATCAAAGGCACTCAGTGCAGCCTTTGAGCCTTCCCCCATGGCAATGACGATTTGTTTGTAGGGCACGGTGGTGACATCGCCGCAGGCAAAAATCCCCGGCGCACTGGTTTCGTTACGCTCATTGATGATGATTTCACCATACGGGCTGGTTTCCAGCATACCCTGCAAAAAGTCACTGTTGGGAATTAAACCAATTTGTACAAATACACCGGATAGTTCGACGCTATGAAGAGCGTGACTGTTACGGTCTTCATATTCCAGAGCGCAAACCTTGCCATTGTCAGCGATAATGCGCTGTGTTGCCGCATTGCTGATAATGTTGATGTTTTCTCTGGCGGTGGCTTGATCGACCAGAATTTGGTCCGCTCGTAGCGCCGGTGCAAACTCTAACACAGTGACTGATTTGACAATGCCAGCTAAATCCAGCGCCGCTTCAATACCAGAGTTGCCGCCACCAATCACGGCAACATCTTTGTTCTTGAAGAATGGGCCGTCGCAATGCGGGCAATAGGCCACGCCATTACCAATATTTTCCTTCTCACCGGGTACGCCCAGCTCTCGCCACTTAGCGCCGGTGGCGATAATTAATGCACGGGTTGCGATCTTTTCGCCGGATGATAGTGTCAGGGTTTTAATGGTGCCATTTTCAATAGTGTCGACCCGGATATGCTCCTTGAGGGTAATGTCATAATCATTCATGTGGGCCTGTAGCGCGCCTGTCAGTTCTGTCCCTGTCGTTTTAGGCACCGAAATCAGGTTCTCGATACCCTGAGTATCCTTTACCTGGCCGCCCATGCGATCAGCAATCAATGTTACCTTGATACCCTTGCGGGCCGCATAAATAGCGGCAGCGACACCGGCAGGGCCGCCACCAATGACCGTCACGTCCTGAGTGTGAAGTGGGTTGTGGTTGCTGCTTTCTGCGTCGGCTAGCTGGGGATTTAAGGCACTGAGTTTGTCCAGTAATTGAGCCGTATCAACTTTGCCGTTGGCAAATACCTCACCGTTGAGAAAAACGGTTGGTATGCCTTGAATATTACGACCTTCGATAAGCTCTGGATAAAGGCCTCCATCAATCATTTCGCTGCTAATGTTTGGGTTCAGCGTGGCGAATTGATTGAGTGCCTGCACAACGTCTGGGCAGTTGTGACAGCTTAGGCTGACAAAAACCTCGAATTTCAGTGGTTCGTCGATACGGCGAATAAACTGTTGAATGCCATCGTCAAGCTTGAGGGCGGTGCCTGAGCTGTGCAACACCGCCAGCACCAGAGAGTTGAATTCGTGGCCGCCGGGAATGCCGGAAAACTGGATGCCGTTTGCAAGACCGTCAACTTCAAGCATAAAGCTGAGCGGGCTTCTTAGCTCGCCCTCGGTGTCTCTTATATCGAAATGGAGGTGTTCCGAGGCGGAGACAAAATCAGATAGAAACGACACCAGTTCCGCGCGTTTTTCATGTTCTCCAGCCTGTAGTACCAAGGTCACATCGTTTTTCATATGAGCGGTATAGGTTTTAACGGCGTCTAAAATTTCTGCAGTTAACATCTGTCTATCTCCATTAGGTGGTGCTGATTGTCTGTTAGGTTCAGCCCCGCACGAGTATGCAGGGCTGGGTTACAGTGGTTAGATTTTGCCCACCAGATCCAAGCTAGGGGTCAGGGTTTCCTGTCCCTGCTCCCATGCCGCGGGGCAGACTTCGCCGTCGTGGGTTGCCACATATTGAGCGGCTTTCACTTTGCGAACCATGTCTTTGGCTGAGCGACCGATACCCAGATCATGGATTTCTGCGACCTTAATAATGCCGTCAGGATCAGCCAGGAAGGTGCCGCGCAGTGCCAGTGCTTCCTCTTCGATCATCACATCAAATCCGCGCGTGATGGTACCAGTGGGATCACCGATCATCGGGTAGTTAATTTTGCCGATGGCTTCGCTGGTATCGTGCCAGGCTTTGTGAGTGAAGTGGGTATCAGTGGAAACTGAGTACACTTCAACGCCAAGTCCTTGCAGCTCTTCGTAGTGTTTGGCCATATCTTCCAGTTCGGTCGGGCAAACGAAGGTAAAGTCTGCTGGGTAGAACAGGAAGATTGACCACTTGCCTTTTACATCGTCGCTGGTGATGGTTTTGAACTCACCATTGTGGAAAGCTTCGGCTTTAAACTCGGGAATTGATTGGTTGATTTTAGCCATGTTGTTTCTCCTGATTAATGATTGAATGGAACGCTGTTTGTTTGTGTTGATAGAAATAATAGGGTGGGTTATCGTTCTTTTAAATTGAATAAAACAGATGATTCTGATCTGTTTTGTAGAATATGTTGGCGGAGCTTTGAGGTGAGAAACGGATGATTACACTAAAACAATTGAGCTATGCGGTGGCCGTGCAGAAAACGCTACATTTTAAAAAGGCCGCGGATGAATGTGCGGTATCCCAGTCGGCTTTGAGCACGGCAATTGCTGAACTGGAAACACAACTGGGTGTGCAGATATTTGAGCGTGATAATAAACGGGTACTGGTGACGCCGCTTGGTGAAATTATTCTACGCAAAGCACAGGCCATTAATCTTGAAGTGCAGGAGTTATATCAGCTGTCGCACAGTCAGAATGCACCACTCAGCCACCCCATGGCACTTGGTGTGATTCCTACAATTGGCCCGTACTTGTTGCCAAAAGTATTGCCAGAGGTGCGCCGCCAATACCCCGATTTTGAGTTGACGTTGATTGAAGAGCAGTCCCATGTGTTGGTTGAAAAGGTAAGGAGTGGCGAAATCGATACGGCCATTTTGGCGCTACCTTACGACACCGAAGGCTTACATGCGTTTACCTTTTGGGAGGAGGATTTTCTGGTGGTGGTTAATGAGTCCGGCAGCTATGCAAAACTCAAAAAGATCAGCACCAATCAATTAAAAGATGCGCCTTTGTTATTACTTAAAGACGGTCATTGTTTAAAGGATCATGCGCTGGCGGCCTGTAAGCTGCAATCAACCGAAATGCAAAATGCAGTGGCGGGCACCAGCTTGCCTACGCTAGTGCAAATGGTGGCTGGACGCATGGGCGCGACGCTGGTGCCCGAGATGGCGGTTGGCCAGCTGGTGGCCGACAACCCCGAGATTAGAGCCGTGCCGCTGGATGAGCCAGGTCCGCACCGCAAGCTGGCCTTTATTACGCGGCTTAACTACGGGGGCACCGCGAATATTGAATTGCTGATGCGGCTATTCCGGGAGCAGCTTACGGGTATTGAGACTAGCGAAAAGTAAGTCAAGACTGTTTCGAAGATTTCTAACCAACAACCCGTCTCAACCAATGATCAGCGGATATTCTCCCCGGCCCCCACACGGCAATCAGTGCGATCAGCAGCCCCCATATAATGTGTTGGCTAAAGGCTGCGGGGGCGATAAATTCAAGACTGATAACCGCAACGATGTTGAAGAGGAACAGGCCAATTGACGCGAACGAGGTAAATAGGCCCAGTGCCAGCAGAATGGGTAGTAGTAACTCGCCTCCCGTTCCCAGGTAAGCTGCTACTTCGAAATTTAGCCATGGTACCTGGTATTCTTCTTCAAATAGAAACAGCGTGCTGTCCCAGTCCCGTAACTTGGTCAATCCCGAGGCGAAAAATATCCAGGCCACGTAGAGCCGCGCGCCGAGTAGCGCAACGGGTTTGAAAAAACTTAATAGCTTGTCAACTGCATCGGCTACTGAAAAGTAGCTCCGTAAGATTATTTTCATGGGTGATTTCCTGTTAGTTGGCCGGCTTAATCCCGCAAAACAGCCCTGCCTGGAGGGCGTTGGGCAGCCAGGTTTCAAAGTTAAAGTTGGTATGACTCATATTATCCAGTGCTGTGGTTAAGGGTTGTTTCGCCAGCAGCTGCTGCAACCATAAAAATTCTGTTTCATCGATGGCGCGTACCTGGGTTTTCCATTGCGGGCGCCAAATGAGTGCGAACTGGCTTTTTTGAGCGGCGATGCTTTGAGCGGCGGCTGCAAATAATGCCGGCGTTGCTTCATCGTTTTGTTGTGAGCTCTGGTGAGCTTGCCAGATGTCGACCACCGGGTGTGATGAAGCAAGCAGAAAGACACCACTGGCGAGTACCATCTCAAGCTGGCTGGCATCCTGTTCAGCGAGCAAGGACAGCGACTCCAGATCAAGTGCGACGTTGGCCGCGCGTTCGCTTTGATGGCAGAACCAGTCCAGCTGTGCGCAGTCGCTTAAATAGGGATAATTTGTTAATGCGGTTTTGCCGGCCAGCCAGAGAGGTAATTCGCTGCCCCATTCCCCCCAATCACCACCGGTTAATGGATAATCCTGAAGGAATTCACGGCTCAGCGTCGAGAAACCATCGCCAACCAGTTGAGAAATAGTTGGGTAGCTAATTGCCAGCGCTCGTTTGGCATTGGCCGCCAGGCTGCGTTGGTAGGCTATCAGCCCCGGTGATTCACAATGTGCATTATCCTGGCTGTAAATGGCGCTGATCAGCGCTGATTGGGTCTGTAGCGCTTGATTACGCGACGTCACGGCTTAATACCTCTTCGGCAATGGCTCTGGCCTTTGTGGCTTCATCGGTTAGCACCTCCCAGGAGGGCAGCGCTGTATCCCATTCCACCAGCGTTGGTATCGCGCCAAAGTGCTTGAGGGCGATGCGGTAACCCTCCCAGACGATGTCTGGTACAGGTTGGCTGTGGTCGTCAATCATCGGCGCACCGGGCTGTGCGGGGCTGCAACCGGCAAGGTGTATTTCACCCACGAGTTGCGGCGGGATTTGCTGAATATAGTTGCTTACGTCGCCCAGAATATCAGCGCTATTGGCATTGCTGGCGTTAACCACCAGATTATTGATGTCCAGTAGCAGGCGGCAATTGGCACGCAGACAAAGCTCGGTGAGAAAGCTGACTTCGCTCATGGTTGAGCCTTCAGGTGTGATATAGGCCGACAGGTTTTCCACCAATAATTGGCGAGCAATATGCTGCTGAACCGATTCGACATTTTCGACCGTGATGTCGAGCGTTTCGGCATTAAAGGCAATGGGCAATAAATCACCGGCATGCACAGGACCGAAACGCTCTTCATTGTTACTATCCTGTTGCAAGGAGGACCAGGTAAAACAAACGTGGTCGGATACCAGCAGTGGCTGGCTTTGCTCAATCAGTTGACGAAACTTTTGTAGTGGCTGTTTAGGAATGCCTCGCGCTGAGCCAAGTCCCAGCGTGGTTGCGTGCAGGCTAATGGCGTACTGTTTGGCGACCTGATCGAGCACCGCTTTCGCGGCACCGCCCTCGGCAAAAAAGTTCTCAGCATGAACTTCAATAAAATCAATGGCCTTGGGGCGGGTTAACGCATCCTCATAATGGTTATGGCGTAAACCAACGCCAATGAGAATGTCCGATGATGTTGATTGCTTTTTCATCTTTCTTTAACCCGCGTTATGGTCAAAATTAGCTGCTTTTCTGTGCTGCTTTAAAGGCTGTTTTGGCTTCTTTTTTGGTCATGCCACCGAGGTCATTACAGGTGCCTTTGGCAACGGTAATCCATTCATCTGGAGCGTTGTCCACGCTTGCTTGACCGGCACAGGAATGGGTGCCTGCCAGATTGGCGCAGTCGTTTTGACCGGCTTTGGCGATGCCGTAGCATTTTTCCTTGCCACCAGCCAGTGCCGTGGGGGACATAGCTGTGCCTGCGGCAAGTGTTGCAGCCAGGGCTGCGGAAATAACCAGTGCGTGTTTCATAAAAATATCCTTACTTGTTTGGGGTTGTTATGTGTTGGTTTAACCAGTTGTTGAGCTGCTCTTCATTGTGCAGACCGCTGAGTCGGCTGGCGATAACCCCCTGCTTAAAAAGCAGCAGGGTAGGCACAGAGCGGACAGCATAGCTGCGCGTTAGTTCAGGATGCCGGTCGACGTTAATGCTGATGCTTTTCAGCTTCGAGTGCTGTGGACTGAGGCGGTTAACAACCGCCGCCAGTCGCTGACATGGCTCGCACCAGTTAGCTGAAAACGTCGCTAGCACCCATTGGTGTTGCTTCAAAAAGGGCGCTAGATCGGCCGCTTGTTTAAGTTCGCTGATTAGCATCGGCTTGTCGGTTATTCGTTAGCGATCTTCCAGAACCGCATCCGTGTGGTATTTAATGTCCGGCCAGATAGCGTCGGCAGCAGCAATGTTGCCCGACACATCTTTTTGCCACAGCTTCTGTACATTTTTATTGAGGTTTAAATACAGTTTGCCGTCGCTGATTCTCCAGGCCGTGGGGTCGGTATCAAATTTACGCTCTTTGGTGACACCAAAGGCACAGAAACCGCCGAATTGGGGTGCGTATTTTTCCGGATTGGCGCGGAAGGTGTCGCGATGCTCAGCTGAAGCAAACTGATAAATCGCATTTTTATAGGTGGCTGTGTAGTCATTGGAGCCCATCACGGGCTTGTTATCTACAAAGTATGCAACCGGGTCATAGCCTTTAATTGCCAGGTCATTTAGGTCGGCGTTTGCGTCAATATCAGCCGCGTTTGCCAGACTGCTGAGTAGTAGCGCGGAGGTGATTGCGGCAGCGCTGAATAATTTTTTGATCATGTTGTTCTCCAATAAATAAATGTCTTCTGTGTCGGTACGGGAGAAACTATAGTGATATTTTTTGGACGAAAGTGTACTTATGGTCTGCAATAGTAGACCAATCGTCTTTTTTGGCGTTTTTTGGTGGAGTGAGATATGGATAAACTGTCAGCTATTCTTAATCGTTTTTCTATTTCGGCGGGCGTTTTTTATAGTGGTGGCTTGTGTGGCCTATCGGCTTTTGATGACGCCGAGTCTACGCAGGGGCACCTTCATTTATTGAGTAGCGGTCGAGTAGAGATACAGGACAGCAAAGGACGGCAGATCAGGTTGGAACAGCCGTCGCTGGTGTTTTACCCCAAGCCAATCAGGCACCAGCTGATTGCGGATGAAAAAGACAAGGCACGGGTGGTTTGTGCGTCTATTCAATATGGAACGGGCCCTAACAATCCACTGGCGAATGCATTACCGGAGGCTGTGATTATTCCGCTGGCGGAGTCTGCCATGCTGCAGTCAAGTACCGCGCTGTTGTTTGATGAAGCCTTTCATGAACGCAGTGGCCGTGACGCAATGATGGATCGCCTGACAGAGATTTTTCTGATCCAGTTACTACGCCACATGATGGATAGCGGGACGCTTTCTCAAGGCATGTTGGCCGGCTTATCGCACCCGCAGTTGACGCAGGTGATCACGGCGCTGCATCAGCACCCGGAGCAACAGTGGACGCTGGAAAGTATGGCATCGCTGGCACTGATGTCTCGCTCCAGTTTTGCCGAACATTTCCGTGAGGTGGTGGGGCAATCACCGGGCGACTACTTAATCGAGTGGCGGGTCGCGGTGGCGCAGAGCATGTTGAAAAAGGGCAAACCTGTCAATTTGGTCGCCAACGCAGTTGGTTATGACAGTGCTTCGGCGCTGGGGCGCGTGTTTCGCAAAAAAACCGGCCTGTCACCGAAGCGGTGGTTGCAGCAGTAGGGAAAAGCAACTTTTATGACAGCTTGACTGAAATCAAGTCGGTGGACATGTTTATCAAGATAATACAGCCTGGGTCTGTTTCGGCCCGGTGGTTTTACATTTGATGCAGTTTTTAACTTATCAGTCAGGGCATTATGTTTAAAGATTTTCTGAGTCTGTTCGGTACTCCGCCGGCCAGTTCTCTGCAGCGTAAGGATCAGTGGCTTGCGCTATTCGCCTCCTTTGTTGCGATGTTAGTGGTTGGTGTTGTGAATAGCCTGCTATCGCCAGGCTTTCCGCACTTGGTGTTGGTCGCATCGGTTGGCGCCACCATTGTGCTGGTGTTTGTGGTGCCAACAAGTCCGTTTTCACAACCCTACTCGGTTTTAATGGGGCACTGTCTTGGGGCGGTGGTTGGCGTGAGCTGTGCTTATCTGACGCTGGAGGTCTATTGGGCTGCGGCTATTGGTGTTGCGTCGTGCATTTTATTGATGTTTTTGACCCGCTCCATGCACCCTCCGGCCTGTGCAACAACGATGATGCCGATTATTGTTGGTGCGGATACCGTTAACGGTTTCTATTTCGTCTATTTCCCCGTGCTCAGTAATATGCTGTTGCTGGTGTTGGTTGCGTTTCTGTTTCATCGTTTTCTGTTGAAAAAAGAGTATCCGACGCAGCCGACGCCAACCAGTGACCCTATTCATAAACATAAAGATGCCAGCCCGTTGGTCAGGCTGGGCCTGCAGCCTGCCGATTTAAAAGGGGCTCTGGAAGAGATGAATAGCTACCTAGATATTTCAGAAAAGGACCTGACCCGTGTTTACAGTTTGGCGCAGCAGCGGGCTTATACCCGTAAATTTGGTGAGGTGCGTTGCAAGCATATTATGTCGCGGGATGTGATAACGGTGGCTCCGAATACGCCACTTGAAGAGGCCTGGAGTTTGCTGCGCGCGCACAAAATTAAGGTATTACCGGTGCTTGATGATGATCGTAAGGTGGTGGGTATCGTGTCTTTGGTGGATTTCGTCAAACGCGCGCACCTGAAAGGGTTTGATGACATGTATGAGCAATTGGAGGGGTTTGTTAAAGGGCAGGAGGGCAAGCCGCCCCACGTCAGTGAGATCATGGTAAGCCCGGTATTTAGTGTCAATGAGCGGGACTTTATCGCTCAGATTGTACCCTTGCTATCGGATCAGGGCATGCACCATGTGCCGGTGCTGGATGCTGACCAGCAGTTAGCCGGCATTATTACCCAATCGGATTTAATTGCGGCGCTTTATTCGAGTTCAGCAAACCAGAACCTGGGCTAAGGTTTTCGCATCGTCAGAATGACTTCACCGACGCTAAAACCAAACTTACTCATGCGGGTTTTATTGATGATGACCTTATCCGTCACCTGATATAGCCAGTCATCCATGGTCAGGGTGATGGTGTCGCCATCAATCGGTACGTTAAGTTGGTAGCGCATGTGAATGGCGTTGCCGGCAAAACGCAGCTCCGCCTCACCCTCAACATCTTCAGCGCTGCCAATCCACGTGCCATTTTGGTCGGGCTTGAATAGCCAGTCGCGCAATTGCTTCTCGCCGTCACTCCAGTAAAAGACCTCTTCGAGGTTTCCCTGTTTTTCATTCCAGCTGGCGTTAATGTCGGCGGTGAAGTGGCGTAAGAGTTCGCCACTGCGACTCAGCACAATACCTTCAACCTTGATTGGACCGTTAAAAAAGTCATAGGGATCAAATTGCGGCTGGTTTTGACTGTATTGCGAAACATCTACATGACTGCAGGCCATTAGCAGCAGGGAAGATATCGTAATGAGTAGTTTTTTCATGCTGTGCTCCTGATTTTTTTAGTGAAACGCTTAGGGCATAAATTTGGATCGCAGATAAACCAGAAACAGTAACCTGTCGTAACAGACACTATGAATATTTTTGTGCTGGATAACGACATTGATCAATGTGCACGATTTCATTGTGATCAGCATGTCGGAAAAATGGTGCTGGAAAGTACGCAGATACTGTGTACAGCACTCAACCTGCGCGGTGTAAAAACGCCCTATCGATCAACCCATGTGCATCACCCCTGTGTGCATTGGGCTGGCGAATCACAGGAAAATTTCCGCTGGCTGGTGGCATTGACCGAAGCGCTGAATCGTGAATTTTGCTGGCGCTATCAGCGTGCTAAAGATCACGCATCAATGGTGGTGTTACGGGAAATTAAAAACCAGAAACTTGAGTCGCGTGGCCTGACACCTTTTGCGCAGGCTATGCCCGAACAATACAAAGTGCCGGGCGATGCGGTTGCTGCCTATCGTGCTTTTTATTGTGGCGAAAAAGCAGGGTTTGCTACCTGGAAGCGGCGTGCCATGCCTGACTGGTTTGTGCCGACCCTGGTCGAAACGGGGTCTCCATGAGAGCGTTAGTGGTTGGCGGCAGTGGTGGTATTGGCGCGGCACTGGCGATGCAGTTCTGTGAGCGTGAGGATATTGACCAGGTTGTGGTCAGTTGGCACCACCGGCGACCTGTTATTCAGCATCAAAAACTTGCCTGGCTGGCGCTGGATTTGTTGGATGAAGACTCCATTGCAACGCTGTTTGGGCAAGTGGGTGAGATTGATTATGTTATAAATACGGTGGGTTTTTTACACGGCAAGGGTTGGTCGCCAGAAAAAACCGTGAGTAAGCTTGATAGCGAACAGTTTATGTTCAGTATGTCGATTAACGTTTTGCCTACATTACTGTTGGCAAAATATGCCCGTTCGAATCTGGCTGCCAGTGAGCGCCCCGTGTTTGCTGCGCTTTCAGCGCGCGTTGGCTCCATCACTGACAACCACTCTGGCGGTTGGCATAGTTATCGGTGCTCAAAGGCAGCCTTAAATATGGCCCTTAGAAACATCAGCATTGAATGGCGGCGCGTTTTACCGAGGTGTGTGGTAGCGGCACTGCACCCGGGCACAACGGATACGCCCTTGTCCAAACCCTTTCAAGCCAATGTCGCCGCTTCTCAGCTATTCAGTCCTGAACGAGCGGCTGCTCACATGCTAAATACTATCGATAAACTAACGCCGCAGGACAGCGGCAACTTTTGGACCTGGGATGGAAGTAAGTTGCCTTGGTAGTGACGGCTGCAAGTAATGGCGACGCAGGTAAGTTTTACTGGTAGCTTGGTTTGCTGATTTGGTGTTTGTTTAGAAAGGTATCGACACGGCCTGCATTCCAGCTGGCACCGGAGACCATGTAGAGTTTGCGATAGTTGAGCTCATCGGCCACCTGTCGAGTGCTTAATTGTTGTTTTAGCAGGTCGATGATGATCGGTTTGGCTTGGTGTTCAGGCGTTGTGTTAGCCATATCTTTGGTATTGGGCATTATTTTTCTTTGCCTCATGTTGTTTGAATAAGCAGGCTGATGATTATCAACGGGAATTATGTCGTTTTAATGACTGTTTTCCGCACAGAACACGTCGAATTATTACAACATCAGGTAATAACAAATGATTGAAATGGCTCGTGATCTGGTGCGACATTCTTCGGCTTTTGAGCGGGTTAATTAAACGCTTGGTGTGTCGAGGGTCCTTCTATTGCCGCTTCTAATTTAGAGGCTTGGAGCTGAGTAAGCAGAGAGGCGGTATCTTGCTTAATCTGAATAGGTTAAAAAATATTGAAATACGAGCTGAAAATATTGTTATTTGAAGAGAAAATACCACTTCAAATGAAAAGGTTGCACAATGAGCTTTCTAATTTCTATCAGCATTTTATTGGCACTATTTGTCAGTATTCGTTTCACCACCTCAACCATTGAGCGGTTTGGCGTAGCTAAATCGGTCAGCCCTTATCGGGTGAAGTACATTGCCAAAACGGTAAATTTAGCGCTCGTTATCTTTTACCTGATTCTGCTGGTGACGTTTTTAGGGATTGAATACTCGCAAATTTCGATTTTTCTTTCTTCTGTATTTGCTGTTATTGGCGTTGCATTGTTTGCTCAGTGGTCAATTTTGAGCAATATCACGGCAAGTTTGATTATCTTTTTTGGCTTTCCTTATCGAGTGGGTGACTATATTCGAGTTATTGATGAGGATGATGGGATCAGTGGCGTTATTGTAGAGATATCTCTTTTTCATGTGTTGATTAAAAAAGGTGATGAGCTAATCACCTACCCCAATACTCTCATCCTGCAAAAGGCGGTTGTGAAGTTACCCGCTGAGCCGTTGGCGTCATCGGATGAGCTGTTGAATGACAAGTAAATGGTTTTCTAGGTGACTTGCCTACAACCCTGACCAATCGCGCAATCGATACCAGCGCTCGACAACCGGAACCATTTTTGGCGCGACGATTTGAAAGGGGTGGCTCGGTAGTGGTTCGTCGCCGAAAGGTGTGTTACCCGATTGATGGCTAATGACCCGTTCAGCGATTTTTGCGCCGAGATACACGGAGCGCGTGACGCCGGTACCGCAATAGCCACAGGCGTAGTGAACGCCCTGTTCGTTAACGCCTATGTGAGGCATGTCATCAAAGCTGTAGCCAATTAAGCCGGACCAGCAAAATTCAATTTGGGCGCTGCTCAAGCTGGGGAATACCCTCACCATGTCATCGCGTAGATGACGAAAGGCGCGCCAGTTTTTTTGCTTTTCTCCCTGGATCATGTGGTCGCCCCAGCGGCCAACTCGTCCGCCCCACAAAATGCGTTTGCCATCGGGTGATGGACGGAAATAGTGAAAGGCTCTGGCTGAATTTCCATAGGCGCGCATATTGGGTAACAGGTGCTTTACCGTATCGCTACTGAGTTCTTCGGTGGCGATAATGGCCGACCCCACCGGAACAATTTGGCGTTCCGTTGTTGAATTGGTGGTGCCACCATAACCGTTAGTGGCAAGGATCACATCCTGTGCATGAATAGCACCTGCATTGGTGTTTATATGAAAACCTTGCGCGACTTTCTTGATGTTAGTGACGGCGGTATTTGCCTGTAGTATTACGCCAGCGGTTTGCGCTGCTGCTGTAATGCCTTTATGAAGTTTTCCTGGGTGAACCAGCCCGTCGCCAGGCAAAACATAACCGCCATGATAAAAATCCGTGTTTACCTCCCGATGCTGTTCGGATTTGGGAATCATGTGAAATTCGACATGGGTGCGCTTATTTAAGGCCTCCATTTCGCGAGCCATTGCCTCGTAGTGCTTGGGTTTAACGGCGCCCCTAAAACGTCCCACTTCCTGTAGGTCGCAATCGATGCCCTCCTGTGCAATCAATTGCTTGAGGTAGGAGAGCATTTGTACGCCTTCGTTGAGCAGCACTTTTGCTTTGGCGGCGCCAAATCGGTTTTCCAGCTGGCCAATCGGAATTTTTTGGTTGCCGCTGCCTATTTGGCCGCCATTGCGAGTGCTGGCGCCAAAGCCAATGGGGCCTTGGTCAAAGACAACCGCTTTTTTCCCCGCCTTTGCCAGCGTTAGCGCAGCAGAAATGCCCGTAAAACCACCACCAATGACGGCAACATCGATATTCGTTAAGTCCGTTAAGTTGTGGTTTTGTTGGTAAAGCGGAGCGGCCTCCCACCAATAGGGGTGGTAGTGGGAGGAGGAAAAAGGCTGAGATTGACCTGTGCTCATGTTCTATTTCCTAATTTGCTCCGAGGGTAACCTGCCATGATTGAAAACCTAATGGTGAGGCTTAAAAGAAGCCCAATGGGTTTGTACTGTAACTCACCAGCAAATTTTTTGTCTGTTGGTAGTGGTCGAGCATCATCTTATGGGTTTCTCGGCCGACCCCTGACTTTTTATAGCCACCGAAAGCGGCATGGGCCGGGTAGAGGTGATAGCAGTTTGTCCAAACACGACCAGCTTGAATGCCTCGGCCCATTCGGTAAGCACGATTAATATCGCGGGTCCATAGACCGGCACCTAAGCCAAATTCGCTGTCATTGGCGATAGCGAGAGCTTCGGCTTCATCCTTGAAGGTGGTCACCGAGACCACGGGGCCAAAAATTTCTTCCTGAAATATACGCATATCATTGGTGCCCTTGAGTAGCGTTGGTTCAATGTAAAAACCTTTATCAAACTCGCTACCCACTTGAGCAATTTTACCACCAAGCAGTAACTGTGCGCCTTCCTGCTTGCCGATATCCATATAGCTAAGCACTTTGTCGAACTGGGCTTGGGAGGCCTGTGCGCCCACTTGAGTCTTAGTGTCCAGCGGGTTGCCTCGGACAATTTTATTGGCGCGATCAATGACGATGGCAATGAAGTCATCATAGATGCTTTCTTGAATAAGAGCGCGAGACGGACAGGTACAGACTTCGCCCTGATTAAAGAATGCCAGCACCGCACCTTCGGCACATTTACTAATGTAATCCTTTTCCTGCTGCATAATATCTTCAAAGAAAATATTAGGTGATTTGCCCCCTAATTCGACCGTGGAGGGAATAATATTGTCAGCAGCGCATTTTAAGATGTGTGCGCCGACCGGGGTGGAGCCGGTAAAGGCTATTTTGGCAATACGTGTGCTGGTTGCTAAGGCTTCGCCTGCCTCTTTACCGTAACCATTAACGACATTTAAGACACCGGCTGGCAGCAGGTCGCCAATAATTTCGAGTAATTTCAGGATTGAAAAGGGCGTCTGTTCAGCGGGTTTAAGAACGATACAGTTGCCGGTGACCAGGGCCGGAGCGAGTTTCCATGCTGCCATCAGCAAGGGGAAGTTCCAGGGAATAATCTGGCCGACAACGCCTAAGGGTTCATGGAATTGATAGGACACGGTTGTGTCGTCAATTTCGCCCATGGTGCCTTCCTGAGCACGAATACAGCCCGCGTAATAGCGGAAGTGATCAACGCATAACGGTACATCCGCAGCTAAGGTTTCGCGGACAGCTTTGCCATTATCCCAAGTTTCAGCCACGGCCAGCATTTCGAGATTCTCTTCGATACGATCGGCGATTTTCAGCAGTAAATTGGCGCGCTCCGTTACCGAGGTTCGCCCCCAGCTCGCTTTTGCGGCATGAGCGGCATCTAATGCTAAATTGATGTCGGCTGCTGATGAGCGAGGAATTTCGCAGAAAGCTTCGCCGGTGACGGGGCTGATGTTGGAAAAATACTCACCGTTAACCGGCGGCACCCAGCCGCCATTAATGTAGTTATCGTAGCGACTCTTTAACGAAACGATGGCACCTTCTGTGCCAGGTTGAGCATAAATCATGATCTTCACCTCGTGGTATCGACAGAAATCAGAGCTTAAGAATAAAGCGCTTAATAAAGACGATACTTGTCTCGTATTCTCAATGACTTGACTCTCAGTCCTTAACGGATTCAAAATTCATGGACTAGCCATTCAATGGTAAGACCTGATGCAAACTGAAAAAATTTCGCTGGAGCAGCGGCGTAATAAGCGGCAGTTATTGGTTGAAAACAAACTGACATTCGGCGGGCCGGCGGCTGAACTGAGTATTTACGATACCTACCGTGCGGTTTCCGGTGTCCGGCTTGATGCTGACCAACTGATGTATTGCGGCATGGTCACCGGCAAAAAAATCATGCATGGGGCTGAACAGGGCTTGGGGCAGGGACAGATTTTTTTACCGCACGAATCCTATGTGATTCCACCGGGTGGTTTTGTTGATATTGATTTCCCCGAAGCGAATGAAGCCAAGCCGACCACCTGTTTGACCATTGAAATAGCCAGAGAGCGTATCGAAGCTATTTCTGAGCGCATGCGAGATTTAACGACGCTGGAAAATCTTGATCATAGCTGGGAATATCAGCCGCTGGTTATTCATAACCACCACACCACTGAAACCCAGCAGCTGCTGGAAAAGCTTGTTTCGCTGTTTACTCAGGACCACCCCGATAAAGAAATCATGGTGGATCTGGGGGTGTCAGAGCTCATTATCAAATTACTTCGGCAACAGGGAAGGGAAGTGCTGCTTAATTACTGCCATCAGGCGCCTGATGCAAACGCCATGAGTGCTGCCCTCAATTTTATTGAGCAAAACCTCTCTCAGCACCTGGATATTGAGGCGCTTTGTCGGCATGTGCGAATGAGTCGCAGTAAACTGTATGTCGAATTTAAAAAGCAGCTTGGTTGTTCGCCGTGTGAGTACCAGCAGCAGCTGCGTTTGAAAGCGGCGGCTGAAGCAATCGGCAAAGGCTGCACGATCACCGCAGCGTGTTTTGACGTGGGTTTTAGTGATCTTAGCCACTTTAGCCGACGCTTTTCTCAATTTTTTGGCTGTTCGCCAAGTCAATACCGGTCAAAATACGCTGACTAGAGCAGCCGTTAAGCTCGCTTTTGTCGGTTTAAAAAGCATATCGATTTAGGCTGGTTTTTTGGGGTAATAAGAAAGGGAGACGCTATTTTAATCAGCTGCCTGTTTTGTTCGGTGTCGGGACTTATTTGAACACAAAAACAAAAAAGGGCTACCTGTTGGTAACCCTTTGTCGTTTATTTGGTGGAGGCGGCGGGATTTGAACCCGCGTCCGTCAGTCCGCTGCTTGAGGCTCTACATGCTTAGATCCACCTATTGATTTAATGTTAGTCAGCCCGGTGGGCAAGACGATTAACACGAGCCTGTTTAAAGTTTAGTAGCGCCGCCACAGACATGCTTTGCTACGATCCCATTCTATATGACGGTTGTTAACGCGGTATGGGCACCTTGCTAAGAACCGCTAACCGGGTTTAAGCGGCTAGAGCGTAGTTGTCGTCGTTGGCAACTAATAGTTTACAGCTTTGGATTTACGAGATTCGCTGCCATCTCGACATGCACCATCAAGTTTTGTAACCCACGTCGAATCCAAAATCGCCCCCGAAATCGTCGTAGTTGCCACCTTTGAAGTGGCTCTAACTACTTTAATGTGGGTGATTTGCAGAAAAACAACTGCAGATCGGAATTCTATTTGAGATAGTTCGATTATAACTTAGAGTCAGCCGAAAAGGTGATATATTTGTTGGCGTTTTAGTGGGCTGCGGTCAAGCTATTAAGCGTTATGCCGCATAACCCGTTGTTTGTCGCGATTCCAGTCGCGGTCTTTTTCAGCGGCGCGTTTATCGTGCTGCTTTTTACCGGTTGCAATGGCAACTTCGCATTTTACGTGCGGGCCTTTCCAGTACAGTGCTAGCGCTACACAGGTACGACCTTCCTGTTGGGTGGCCTTGAACAATTTGCTGATTTCGCCTTTGTGTAATAGCAATTTGCGAGTGCGAAGCGGGTCAGCAATAACGTGATTACAGGCCGTTTTAAGGGGCTCTATGTGAGCACCAAATAACCAGGCTTCACCATCCTTGAGCATAATGTAGCTTTCCGTAATCTGGCCTTTGCCTGCGCGCAGGCTTTTGACTTCCCAGCCGGATAGTACGAGACCTGCTTCGAAGGTTTCGTTGATGTGATAGTCATGACGTGCCTTTTTATTTTGGCAAATCGACCCTGGTGAGGTTTTTTTCTTTTTAGCCATGGCGCGCATTATAAGCGCAACGGTGCGGGTTGAATACGGCTGATAAAAAATATGCCTGCAACAATATAGAAAGGTCTACCTAGAAGGCCTATCTGCTGGTTGTTGACCGTCGATAGCCGGTATACTTGGTGCCCATAAATAATTGCAGGTTGAACGGACTGGTTGGGGGCTTGTTTGAAAAAGTTATGGCGGGTTGTCGAGCCCTATAATCAAGGTGAGCTGGCTCGCGCCTGCGTGTCGCTTGATGCGGTCTTTGCTTTGCAGGGGCAAGCCGTTTCCAAGGATAAAATTTCCGATGTGATTAAGGTCGCATTGGATGGTAAAAACTTTTATGTGAAGCGTTATTACAAGCCGCGAAGTAAAAAAGCTGGCTGGTTTAAGCGCAGCCGTGTCCGTGCGGAGTGGGAAAACTTGCAGTTTTTTGCCTCTCTTGGTATCCCTACACCCTTGCTTGTGGCTTGGGGCGAAGAGGGCAAGGGCAGCAGTTTTCGTGGTGCGCTGATAACGGAAGAGCTGGTGGGAACGCAGGATCTCGCGACCTTGAATAAGGAAGGCAGCTTGCTGTTTGATGAGCCAGGCTGGTTTCGGCATACGGCGAAGAAGGTTGCCGAGTATACGCGGGTGATGCATGCGCAGCGCTTTATGCATCTTGATCTAAAATGGCGAAATATTCTTGTCGGGCCTGGTGAGCGGCCAGAGGTCTATTTTTTTGATTGCCCGTCTGGTAGACGGCTGTCGCCGTTATTGTTTCGCCGTGGCCGACTGAAGGATCTGGCTTGTCTTGATAAGGTTGGCCGCAAGCGCTTGCGTCGTACTCAGCGGCTAGCCTTCTATAAATATTATGTTGGTTGCGATAAATTAACCGCCGATCAAAAAGAAATGGCAAAGAAGGTGGATCGTTTTTCGGCTTACCTTGAGGGCGAAAGCAACGAGGCCGGATGGCGTATTTTCTAGGAGCCGTGTAGAGCAATGACAGAGCAAAAAATATCCATACATGGGGTCTGGGGAAGTCGTTGGACATTTATTTTAGCGGCGACAGGCTCCGCTGTGGGGCTGGGTAATATTTGGAAGTTCCCCTATATCACCGGGGAGAATGGCGGTGGTGCCTTTGTTTTGGTGTATTTGTTTTGTATCGCATTGATTGGTATTCCCATCATGATGGCTGAGGTCTTATTGGGGCGGCAGGGGCGACAAAGCCCAATCAATACGATGCGAGAACTGGTGCGGGAAACCAGAACGCATAAAAGCTGGAAGTTATTGGGCTGGGTTGGTGCGATTGCTGGGTTCCTGATTTTGACCTATTACAGCGTTATCGCTGGGTGGTCATTAAATTATGTCTATGAAATGGGTAGTGGCACCTTTGCCGGCAAGGACGGGCAGCAGGTCGGCAGTATTTTTGATGAATTGTTGGCTAATCCCAAGCAGCTGTTGTTTTGGCATTCGTTATTTATGGTGATGGTCACTGTGGTGGTGGCGCAGGGTGTCATAAAAGGCCTGGAGAAGGCTGTGCGCATATTGATGCCGTTGTTATTTTTACTGCTAATTTTATTGGTTGGTTATGCCTTGAGCACAGATAGCTTTGGGCGAGGTTTTGCGTTTTTGTTTCATGTTGATTTCAGTAAGATGACATGGTCGGCAGCGCTAACCGCCTTGGGTCATGCCTTTTTTACGTTAAGTTTAGGGATGGGGGCGATTATGGTGTATGGCTCTTATATGCCCAAGAAGGCCTCTATTGGTGGAACGGTCCTAATGGTTGCGGCACTGGATACCTTAGTGGCATTAGTCGCAGGGCTGGCAATATTTCCTATTGTGTTTAGTAATGGGTTGGCGCCTGGCGCTGGACCTGGTCTTATGTTTATTACGTTGCCGCATGCCTTTGGAAACATGGGTTTTGGACAGTTGTTTGGCACCTTGTTTTTTGTTCTGGTGACCTTTGCGGCCTGGAGTTCGGCTATTTCTTTAATTGAGCCGGCGGTGGCCTGGGTGGTGGAGCGATTTAAGGTTAATCGCGGATTGGCAACGGTCATGTTATGTTTTCTGGCTTGGTTTGTTGGTCTGGGGACGGTTTTCTCCTTCAACCTTTGGGCTGAGATGACGCTGGCTGGTTTTACGGTTTTCGATGGTTTGGACTTTTTGACGGCTAATATTATGTTGCCGTTGTCGGGCTTGTTTATTGCCCTGTATGTTGGGTGGGTTTTGCCGCAGCAACGTGTGAAAAGTGAACTTGCTCTAAGCCAGTCAGTACTTTACCAATTATGGCGGTTTGTATTGCGATTCCTGGCTCCGCTGGCGGTGCTGATTGTTTTTATGGTGCCCCTTTATGAAAAATTTGCGGGGTAGGTTTGCATGAAGACAGTCCATCGCAGTGCGCTGGTCATGCACTCTGCTGAGCAGATGTATCGGCTGGTGAATGATGTTGAAGCGTATCCGCAATTTTTGCCCTGGTGTCATGGCTCGCATCTCAAGAGTGCCACTGAGACTGAAATTGTTGCTAGTCTTGATGTTGGCAAAGCGGGGCTTATAAAAACGTTCACGACGCGTAATCAGCTAGTTGAAAATCAGTCGGTAAAGGTTGAGCTGGTTGATGGACCGTTTCAGCATTTGACCGGTAGCTGGATTTTTACGCCCTTAAGCGAAGAAGCTTGCCGAGTAGAGTTGGATCTTGAGTTTGAATTTTCCAGTAATCTGGTTGCGATGATGCTGGGGCCTATTTTTAATGAGGCGGCTAATACGATGGTGGCGGCCTTTTGTCACCGAGCGGATGATATCTATGACGCAGGATAAAATAATAACGGTGGAGGTTGCCTATGCGCTGCCCGACCGGCAGGCGATTATTGTTGTTAAGGGTAACGAAGGTATGACGGCTTACGAAGCAGTCGTTGAGTCGGGTATTGCTGGTCAGTTTGAACAAATTGATATTGAAAATGACGATATGGGGATTTTTGGTAAGGCGATTCGCGACCCTAAAAAACAGGTGCTGAAGGCTGGAGAACGTGTCGAAATTTATCGACCGTTGCTAATTGATCCAAAGGCTTCGCGTGCGCAGCGGGCAGAAAAGGTTAAGAAGGAAAAGGCTAGCGCGAAACAATAGTCGCGCTAGCGAAGCTATTACTCTGTGTGGGCGTTGCTGGGAATGAAGTCGCCTTCAAAGTGAGTGAGTAAATCATTCTCAAAAAACAGGCTAATACTTTCCTGTTGGCGCTTTTCGCCGCCCGGTTGGTAGCTGTAGACATAGTCCCAGCGCGATTGATTGAAGGTGTCCTCGATCATGGGGGTGCCCATGACATATTGCACCTGGCGCTTGGTTAGGCCCGGACGCAACTGATCAATCATTTCCTGTGTAATGACGTTGCCCTGCTGAATATCAATTTTGTAAACGCTGGGAAGGCTTAGTTTGGGTAAGCTGGGGCGATAGCTGCAACCGGCGATGCTGAATAAGGACAGGGTTAGCAGTGCGACAATCAGTTTGGTACTGTAATTCACGTTGGTTGGTTCCACTCATTCGACTGAGGGCGCATAATAGCCCAGTTAAAAGTAAAGGAGTAGTCTGGAAGTATGGCTGAAGAAAATCAAGAGTTGCGAGCAGCTGGTCTTAAGGTCACGGTGCCTCGCTTGAAAATTCTACAATTATTGGAAACCTCCGAAGTACGTCACCTGGCTGCTGAAGATGTTTATAAATTGTTGCTGGAAAGTGGCGATGACGTTGGCTTGGCGACCGTGTACCGGGTGTTGACGCAGTTTGAGTCTGCTGGTCTGGTGAAGCGTCACCACTTTGAGGGTGGGCGCTCAGTGTTTGAGCTCAGTCGACATGAGATGGAGCACCATGACCATGTTGTCTGTGTTAAGTGTGGGAAAGTTGAAGAGTTTTTTGACGAAATTATCGAAAAGCGCCAGCATGACATCGCCGAGGCGATGGGGTTTGAGGTGACGGAGCACAGTCATTATATCTACGGTATTTGCCCCAGCTGCAAAAAATAGCCTGCACTACCCCCTCTAGCTGGCGCTTAATAGCATTTCCCGTGCGTGTGCAAGCGTTTGCTCGGTGAGCTTGATGCCGCCGAGCATGCGCGCGATTTCCGAAACCTTTTCATCTTCGTTAAGTAACGACATCTGAGAGTCTGTTTGACCATCGGTGTTTTGCTTGCTGACCGATAAATGCTGGTGAGCCTGTGCGGCGACCTGTGGTTGGTGGCTGACGCAGAGTACCTGTCCTGAGCTCCCCAGTTTTCGCAGCAAGCGGCCCACTACTTCCGCAGTGCCGCCACCGATGCCGACGTCCACTTCATCGAAGACCAATACTGGAATTGCGCTTGCCTGCGCTGAAATGACCTGAATGGCCAAACTGATGCGTGACAGCTCGCCGCCTGATGCAACTTTGCTGAGTGGGCGAGGTGTTTGTCCGGGGTTGGTGCTGACTAGAAACTCGATGCTTTCCAACCCGTGTGGCGCCAAAGTGTCGTTATCAAGCGCACTAAGTTGAGTAATAAACTGACAGCTGTCCATGCCTAGTGTGGCCAGGTGCTCAGCAATTTGCTGGTCAAAATCTTTGCTGGCAGCTCGGCGCTTTTCGCTGAGTTGCTGAGCGGCATTTAAGAAGGTTTGTTTGTGCTGGCTCACTTGGGTGGTGAGCTGCTCAATGCGTTCGTCCATGTTGTCGAGTTGTTGGAATTCGGTGCTGAGCCGTTGTTGCAGTTCGACTAGTTCAGGCGCTTGAATGTGGTGCTTGCGAGCGATTTGGTAGATGTCACTTAAGCGCTCTTCGACCAGTTGCTGGCGCTGCGGGTCGATGTTTACCTGCGACAGGTAGTGATTAACGCTGTTGGCTGCTTCGTCGATTTGAATCTGGGCGCTTTGTAACAATTGACGAGCTTCGTTTAAGTCCGGGTGCTCGTCCTGAATGTTGTCGCTAAGGCGAATGGCCTGATTGATTAAGTTGCTGCAATCGGTGCTGTCGATATCAGTGGACTGGGTCAGGGCCAGAATCTGTTGTCCATTGCTGAGAATTTCGCCGGCGCTGGCCAAACGCTGCTGTTCAGCTTCAAGGCTCTCAATCTCGTCGGCTTGCAGGTTGAGCTCGTTTAATTCTTCGAGCTGATAATGCAACAGTTGGTGTTGTTCTGCTTGGTTTTGTGTGTCGATTTTTAGCTGCTTGAGCGTTTTTTCAGCGAGGTGCCATTGCTGGTAATAATCATGTACGTCGTTGGCCAATTTGTCAGCGCCGGCAAAGCTGTCCAGCAGGCGGCGGTGGCTGGTTTTGTCGAGTAATGATTGGTGCTCATGCTGGCTGTGAATATCGATTAGGGATTCGCCAAAATCGCGAAGCTGAGCGAGCGTAGTGGCGGAGCCATTGATAAAGGCGCGCGAGCGGCCATCACGAGTCAGTACACGGCGGAGTATGCAGTCATCGGTATCTAGGCCCTGTTCGTCGAGCCACTTTCGGGCTTGGCTGTTGGCGCTGATATCAAAGCTGGCACTAATTTCCGCGCGCTCTGTGCCGTCGCGAATAATGCCGTTGTCGGCTCGGTCGCCTAATACGAGACCTAGTGCGTCGACGGCGATGGATTTGCCGGCGCCGGTTTCCCCGGTGATCACGGTCAGACCTTTCTCAAGGTCGATTGAAAGGTGTTGGACGACGGCAAAGTTTTTGATGTTTAGATGTGTTAACACGCAGTGGCAGACTCGTAATTCGGCTTCAGTGAGTGACTATTTATAAAGTAATTGCTTTGAAATAACCAGTGTTGTCAAGGCTTGTAATAGGTGCGAATTGAGAGAGGTTATTTTTAAAAAATAGTCTTGAATCACTATCTGCTGGCCCCATATAGCTAGCAGGTAAATTAATGGTGGGTGTGCTTGTAACAGCAGCAGGCCCTTGCGCGTGACTGATTAATTAAACGTTAGATTTAGGTTGGAGGTTGAAAGGTATGGCGGAAGAAAAAGCTACCTCAGAAAATACTCAGGATGCTGCGGATGTGACGCAGGATGAAGCGATTCAGCAAGAAGCGAGTGCAGAAGAACAGGCGGACGTGAGTGAGCAGGATGCGGGCCAAGATCTGGCGGCAGAGCTTGAAGCAGCGTTAGCGCAGGCAGCCGCGAACAAAGAGGCTGAGTTGCGAGCGCATGCCGAGATGCAGAATATTCGTCGACGTGCTGAGCGTGATGTTGAAAATGCACATAAGTTTGCGCTGGAAAAAATGACCAATGAGCTGCTGGTTGTGGTGGATAATCTGGAGCGGGCTTTGCAGGCTGCCGGCGCGGCTGACGATTCGTCAACAGCGCTGCGTGAAGGGGTCGAGATGACTCTGGATGGATTTGTAAAAACATTGGCAAAGTTCAATATTGAGCAGATTGATCCAGAGGGTGAGCCCTTTGACCCTCAGCAACATCAGGCTATGTCAATGGTGGAAAATCCTGAGGTTGAGCCAAATACGGTTGTTGCGGTTTTGCAGAAAGGTTACAGCCTGCATGGTCGCCTGGTTCGACCGGCGATGGTTATGGTGTCAAAGGCGGCAGCGACCCCAAAGATTGATGAGCAGGCCTAGCCTGAGGGGCTGCTGAAAGTTCGTGAATGGCCTTGAAAATAGTTAAAGCAGTCCAATATTAGAGATTAATCCACACAGAATGTGTGTTGTTAGTTATTAGATTCGGCAAGAATTAAGTTTGGAGTATTAGAAATGGGTAAGATTATCGGGATTGACTTGGGTACCACTAACTCGTGTGTATCTGTAATGGAAAGTGACAAGCCAAAGGTGATTGAAAACGCTGAAGGTGATCGTACTACGCCTTCCATCGTTGCTTTTACTGATGATGGAGAAGTGCTGGTTGGTCAGCCTGCTAAGCGCCAGGCGGTGACAAACCCGAACGACACCTTGTTTGCTATTAAGCGATTGATTGGGCGTCGTTTTAAAGATGATGTTGTTCAAAAAGACATCAAAATGGTGCCTTACAAAATCGTTGAAGCTGATAACGGTGATGCTTGGGTTGAAGTTAAAGGTGATAAAAAAGCGCCGCCTCAGATTTCTGCTGAAGTCTTGAAAAAAATGAAGAAGACAGCGGAAGATTATCTGGGTGAAGCGGTTACGGAAGCCGTAATTACTGTCCCTGCTTACTTTAATGATTCTCAGCGCCAAGCCACTAAAGATGCGGGCCGAATTGCTGGTCTGGATGTTAAGCGTATTATCAACGAACCAACGGCTGCTGCATTAGCCTACGGTATGGATAAAAAACGTGGCGATTCAACGGTTGCTGTTTATGATTTAGGTGGTGGTACGTTCGATATTTCCATCATCGAAATTGCTGAGGTTGATGGCGAGCACCAGTTTGAAGTGCTGTCCACTAATGGCGATACTTTCCTCGGTGGTGAAGATTTCGACCTGCGTCTGATCGACTACTTGTCTGACCAGTTTAAGGCCGAGACAGGTATTGATCTGCATAACGATCCGTTGGCACTGCAACGACTGAAAGAAGCGGCTGAAAAAGCCAAGATTGAGTTGTCCAGTGCGCAGCAGACTGATGTGAACCTGCCGTACATTACGGCTGATGCCAGCGGGCCTAAGCACCTGAATGTAAAAGTGACGCGTGCTAAGTTTGAATCGCTGGTTGAAGATTTGGTTAATAAGTCTCTGGCGCCTGTGAAACAAGCGCTGCAGGACGCTGATCTGTCTGCTAGCGAAATTGATGACGTGATTCTGGTGGGCGGTCAGACCCGTATGCCACTGGTTCAGGAAAAAGTTAAAGAGTTCTTCGGTAAAGAAGCCCGTAAAGACGTTAACCCTGATGAAGCGGTTGCGGTGGGTGCATCTATCCAGGCAGCGGTACTGTCTGGCGACGTGAAAGATGTTCTGCTGCTGGACGTTACACCGCTGTCTCTCGGTATTGAGACCATGGGTGGTGTGATGACTGTTCTGATCGAGAAGAACACGACTATCCCAACCAAGAAAACACAGGTGTTTTCGACAGCTGAAGACAACCAGTCTGCAGTAACTATTCATGTTGTGCAGGGCGAGCGTAAGCAAGCGGCACAGAATAAGTCTTTGGGCCGTTTTGATTTGGCTGAGATTCCACCTGCGCCACGTGGTATGCCTCAAATTGAGGTGAGCTTTGACTTGGATGCCAACGGTATTTTGAACGTGGGAGCTAAGGATAAGGCGACGGGTAAAGAGCAGTCCATCGTGATTAAGGCCTCTGGTGGCTTAAGCGATGAAGACGTTGAGGCGATGGTGCGCGATGCTGAGGCTAATGCTGAGGAAGATCGCAAATTTGAAGAGCTGGTGGCGGTTCGTAACCAGGGCGATGGTCTGGTGCACGCTACGCGTAAAATGCTGGAAGAAGCGGGTGATGCCGTTTCAGCTGAAGAAAAGGCGCCAATTGAGTCGGCAATCAGTGACCTGGAAGCCGCACTGAAAACTGATGATAAAGAAGACATTGAAGCGAAAACAACGGCTTTGACTGAAGCCTCTGCGCCGCTGGCTCAGAAGATGCAGGAGCAGACTCAGGCGCAAGCCGGTGCGCAGGCAACCGATGCTGGTGCTGATGCGCAGAATGCTGGCGGTGCTGATGATGCCGTTGACGCTGAATTTGAAGAAATGAAAGACGACAAGAAGTAAGCGGTCGTGGGGCTTATAGCTCCACGGGCAGCTCTTTTAAGAGTTGACTCATTTCTTTTGAGTTTAAGGAAAGGCGCGCGGCTTTTAGTCTCGCGCCTTTGCTCGATTTAATATTCAGGTTGTTGAAACGGTTTTCAGTAGCTTGTTGTTCGATTTGCAGGAAATAGCTGAACACTATGTCTAAACGCGATTATTACGAAGTGCTGGGCGTTGCCAAGGGCGCTGACAGCAAAGAAATAAAAAAAGCTTATCGTCGCCTAGCGATGAAGTATCACCCAGATCGAAACCCTGATGATAAGGGGGCGGAAGCCAGCTTTAAAGAGGTGAGCGAAGCATACGAAATTCTCTCCGATGGAGAAAAACGTGCTGCGTATGATCAGTTTGGTCATGCGGGGGTTGATCCGAATGGCGGAGGCGGTCGCGGCTTTGGTGGTGGCGCTGGCAACTTCAGTGATGTATTTGGTGATGTATTTGGAGACATTTTTGGTGGCGGCGGTGGTGGGCGTCAGCGCAGTCATGTGCAACGTGGCGCCGACCTTGGTTATAGCCTTGAGTTGGATTTAGAGGATGCGGTTAAAGGTACGCAGACTAAAATCAAGGTGCCCTCCATGGTTGGCTGTGGTGAATGTGACGGCTCGGGGGCGGCAAAAGGTTCGCAACCGGAAGACTGTCCCACCTGTGGTGGTGTTGGTCAGGTTCGTATGCAGCAGGGTTTCTTTGCTGTTCAGCAAACCTGTCCGCGTTGTAAGGGGCAGGGTAAAACCATCAAAAACCCCTGCCATAAGTGCCATGGTACTGGCCGTGTAGAGGAAACTAAAACACTTTCCGTCAAGATTCCGCCGGGTGTTGATACCGGTGACCGTATTCGTCTGTCGGGTGAAGGCGAGGCCGGGGTGCATGGCGGTCCTGCAGGTGACTTATATGTGCAGATTAACGTGCGTGACCATAAAATCTTTACCCGCGATGGGGCGAATCTTTACTGCGAAGTGCCGATCAGCTTCGTGGATGCCTCTTTGGGGGGCGAGCTTGAGGTGCCAACGCTGGATGGGCGAGTGAAGCTGAAGATCCCGGCAGAAACGCAGACCAACAAGCTGTTTCGTATTCGTGGTAAAGGGGTGGCTCCAGTACGTGGTGGTGCGACGGGCGATTTGTTGTGCCGTGTTTATGTGGAGACACCGGTTAACTTGACGTCTGAGCAGAAGGAGTTGTTAAAGCAGTTCCAGGAAACATTGGATGGCGAAGGTAATAAGCAGTCGCCTAAAAAGAACTCCTGGTTTGATGGTGTGAAGAACTTCTTTGACGATATGAAAACATAGCGCCTTCTGGGGTAGTATTAAATAGTATGCCGGGCTTTCTGGGTTAGATTGTCCGGCATCTTTTTTTGATGAGATTAATTTTAGAGCGGGAAAAATGATGACGCGCATTGCAGTGACCGGTGTTGCCGGACGGATGGGTAAAGCTTTGGTTGAGGCGGTTATGCAGGCGGAGGGGGCAGAGTTGACGGTTGCTGTTGTGCGTCCGGATAGCTCCCTGGTGGGCGTTGACTCCGGTGAATTGGCTGGTGTCGGTGCTAATGGCGTTAAGGTTGTTGGTGATCTGTCAGAAGCAGTTGATGATTTTGATGTGTTGATTGATTTTACGACGCCTGCGGCGACTTTGAGCAATGCAGCGCTTTGCGCGCAGGCGGGTAAGCAGTTGGTGGTCGGTACCACTGGTTTTACAGATGATGAAAAGGCGCAAATGCTGGCGACAGCTGATCAAACGGCTCTGTGTGTGGCTTCAAATTTCAGTACGGGAGTTAATCTGTGCTTTAAATTGCTGGATATTGCTGCGCGTGTGTTAGGTGATGATGCTGATATCGAGGTTTATGAGGCGCATCACCGGCACAAGGTGGATGCGCCTTCGGGGACGGCTTTAAGCATGGGTGAAGTGGTTGCGAATGCGCTGGATCGTGACTTATCCAAATGTGCGGTTTATGGGCGAGAAGGGCAAACCGGTGCGCGTGATCGCGAAACGATTGGTTTTGCGACAGTGCGCGCGGGTGATATTGTCGGTGATCATACGGTGATTTTTGCGGCGGACGGTGAGCGCGTTGAGATTACTCATAAAGCGTCAAGCCGCATGTCGTTTGCCCGAGGTGCGGTGCGCGCAGCACAATGGCTGAGCAAAAAATCGAGCGGTTTGTTTGATATGCAGGATGTGTTGAATCTGAAATAACAAATCTTGCCTTAAATTGTTCATATTCTCTGTTCCTGCCCTAGAGAAACATGGACAAAACAGTGTGATTTCCGTAGAATTTCCGCCCCAGAGTTCAAAGGAACTCAATACACATTTCAAAAGCGGGATAAGGCCATGGCCCTATCTCGCTTTTTTGCAGCTAGCTTAGGCAGAAACGCCAACTTCAAAGCAGCTGATCCTTAGAAAAATGGGCGCGAGGGTATCAGGTTGACTAGACAGGCCATACTGGCATTAGCCGACGGTAGTATTTTTAAGGGTGTGGCAATTGGGGCTGATGGCCAGGCCACGGGCGAGGTGGTTTTTAATACCGCTATGACCGGTTATCAAGAAATTCTTACCGATCCATCCTACGCAAGCCAGATTGTTACGCTGACCTATTCCCATATCGGTAGTACCGGTACTAATGATGAAGACGAAGAGTCTGATCGCGTGTGGGCGGCTGGGCTGGTTATCCGCAACTTGCCAATCCTCGCCAGTAATTGGCGTAAAACAGAGACTCTGGATGAATACCTGACCCGCCGTAACGTGGTGGGTATTGCTGAAATCGACACCCGCCGCTTAACGCGAGTGCTGCGAGAAAAAGGTGCTCAGAACGGTTGTGTGAAAGTGCTGGAAGCCGGCGCCGATGAGCAGCAGGTGATCGAAGAAGCGTTAGCTGCTGCGAAAGCCTTCCCGGGCCTGAAAGGCTTGGATCTGGCCAAAGAAGTTACTGTTTCTGAAGCGTATCAGTGGACAGAAGGTGAGTGGAAGTGGGCTGAAAATGCTTCCGGTTTTGAAAAGCCTGAAAGCACGCCTTACCATGTTGTTGCTTACGATTTTGGTGTAAAGCGTAATATTTTGCGCATGCTGGTGTCACGCGGCTGTCGTTTGACGGTTGTGCCCGCTAAAACACCCGCCAGCGAAGTGCTGGCATTGAATCCGGACGGTGTATTCCTTTCTAATGGCCCGGGTGACCCCGAACCCTGTGATTATGCGATTAAGGCTATTCAGGAAATCCTGGAAACCGATATCCCTGTTTTCGGCATTTGCCTGGGTCACCAGCTGTTAGCGCTGGCCAGCGGTGCGAAAACCATCAAGATGAAGTTTGGGCACCACGGTGCTAACCATCCGGTGCAGGATCTTGCTGAAAAAACAGTGATGATTACCAGTCAGAACCACGGTTTTTCAGTGGATGAAGCATCCATGCCGGACAACCTTGAAGCAACGCATATTTCCCTGTTCGACCAGTCTTTGCAGGGTATCCAGCGTACGGACAAACCGGCCTATAGCTTCCAGGGGCACCCTGAAGCGAGCCCGGGCCCACATGATGTGGCGCCACTGTTTGATCGTTTTATCGAATTAATGAGAGTGGCCGCCCAGTAAGCGGCGCCAACGAGTCTCCAGAGCGAATATAGATTTATGCCAAAACGTAGCGACATAAAATCCATCCTTATCCTAGGGGCCGGCCCGATTGTTATTGGCCAGGCCTGTGAATTCGATTACTCCGGCGCGCAGGCCTGCAAGGCGTTACGCGAAGAGGGTTACCGCGTTATTCTGGTGAACTCTAACCCGGCAACGATCATGACTGATCCGGCGATGGCGGATGCAACTTACATCGAGCCGGTACGCTGGAAAACAGTCGCCAAAATTATCGAAAAAGAGCGCCCTGATGCGCTGTTGCCAACGATGGGTGGTCAAACCGCACTGAACTGTGCGCTGGACCTGGACCGCGAAGGTGTGCTGAAAGAGTTTGGCGTGGAAATGATTGGCGCTACGCAGGATGCTATTGATAAGGCCGAAGATCGCGAGCGCTTTGATAAAGCCATGAAGGCGATTGGCCTGGAAACGCCGCGTTCCGGTATTGCCCATAGCATGGAAGAGGCGCTGCAGATTCAGGCGCAGCTGGGCTTCCCTTGTATTATTCGCCCATCCTTCACAATGGGTGGTAGTGGCGGCGGTATTGCCTATAACAAAGAAGAATACGTTGAAATTTGTAAGCGTGGTCTAGATCTGTCGCCAACCAATGAGCTGCTGATTGATGAGTCGTTGATTGGTTGGAAAGAATACGAGATGGAAGTTGTGCGTGATAAAAACGACAACTGCATCATCATTTGTTCTATTGAAAACTTCGACGCCATGGGTGTGCACACGGGTGATTCGATCACGGTGGCGCCTTCCCAGACGCTGACTGATAAAGAGTACCAGCTGATGCGTAATGCTTCGGTGGCGGTACTGCGTGAGATTGGTGTAGAAACCGGCGGCTCAAACGTGCAGTTCGGGATGAACCCTGAAACGGGTCGTATCGTGGTGATCGAAATGAACCCGCGTGTATCGCGTTCTTCGGCACTGGCCTCCAAAGCCACCGGCTTCCCGATTGCCAAGGTGGCGGCAAAGCTGGCGGTGGGTTATACGCTGGACGAGCTGCAGAATGAAATTACAGGTGGTGCGACACCGGCTTCTTTTGAGCCAAGCATCGACTACGTGGTGACTAAAATCCCTCGTTTCACTTTCGAAAAATTCCCGCAGGCTGATTCCCGCCTAACCACGCAAATGAAGTCCGTGGGTGAGGTGATGGCGATTGGTCGTACTTTCCAGGAATCCATGCAGAAAGCACTGCGTGGCTTGGAAGTAGGTATCAGTGGTTTTGACCCGATTGTGGATAGCGAAGCTGAAGATCCACGCGCGTTGATCACTCACGAGTTGCGTACGCCGGGCGCTGACCGTGCGCTCTACCTGGCTGATGCATTTCGTTATGGTTTCAGTGTTGATGAAGTGTATGAGTTCAGCGGTGTTGATCCTTGGTATCTGGTGCAAATTGAAGACATCGTTAAGGAAGAGCAAGCGGTTGCTGGACAATCCCTGCAGGCCATTGGTCGTGAGCACCTGTACCAGCTGAAGCGTAAAGGGTTTTCTGATCTGCGTTTGGCTGCTTTAATGGGCTGTCATGAAAATGATGTGCGTGCACGCCGTGATGAGCTGGATGTGCATCCGGTTTACAAGCGTGTTGATACCTGTGCCGCTGAGTTTGCTTCGTCCACGGCTTATATGTATTCCTCCTACGAGGAAGAGTGTGAAGCTGAGCCTTCTGACCGTGACAAGATCATGGTGTTGGGTGGTGGCCCGAACCGTATTGGTCAGGGCATCGAGTTCGATTACTGTTGTGTGCATGCTGCGTTGGCAATGCGTGATGATGGTTACGAAACCATTATGGTTAACTGTAACCCTGAAACGGTCTCTACCGATTACGATACCTCTGATCGGCTGTTCTTTGAGCCGGTAACGTTGGAAGATGTGTTGGAAATTGTCCGAGTTGAGCAGCCTAAAGGCGTGATTGTTCAGTACGGTGGTCAAACACCTCTGAAGTTGGCGCGTGGTTTGGAAGCTGCCGGTGCCAAGATTATTGGTACCACGCCGGACGCAATTGACCGCGCTGAAGACCGAGAGCGTTTCCAGCAGATGATTGAAAAACTGAATCTCAAACAGCCGCCAAATGGTACGGTGCGCAGCCTTGAGGAAAGTCTGGAGAAAGCTGAAGAAATCGGCTTCCCGTTAGTGGTTCGTCCTTCTTATGTATTAGGTGGTCGAGCCATGGAGATTGTCTATAACATCGATGAACTGAAACGTTATATGAATGAAGCCGTTTCAGTGTCCAACGAAAGCCCGGTATTGCTGGATCGCTTCCTGAGTGCCGCTATTGAGGTGGACGTGGATGCTGTGTGTGATGGCGAGCACGTAGTCATTGGTGCGATTATGCAGCACATTGAGCAGGCCGGTGTTCACTCCGGTGATTCGGCGTGCTCCCTGCCTCCCTACAGCCTGCCTGCCGATGTGCAGGATAAAATGCGCGATCAAGTGAAAGCGATGGCGATGGAGCTCGGTGTTGTTGGTCTGATGAACGTGCAGCTGGCCTATCAGGACGGTGAGATTTATGTGATTGAGGTGAATCCGCGTGGTTCCCGTACGGTGCCATTTGTGTCCAAGTGTATTGGTGCATCGCTGGCTAAAATTGCCGCGCGTTGTATGGCCGGACAGTCATTAGCTGATCAGGGTTTCACAGAAGAGGTGATTCCACCGCACATGAGCGTGAAAGAGGCGGTATTCCCGTTCGATAAATTCCAGGGCGTTGACCCGATTCTTGGGCCAGAAATGAAGTCCACCGGTGAAGTTATGGGTGTTGGTGATAGCTTTGCTGAGGCTTTCGCAAAGGCCCAGGCCGGAGCGGGTGATGTGCTGCCTACCGGTGGGCGTGCTTTTCTGAGTGTTCGTGACGCAGATAAAGGCCGTGTTGTTGGTGTGGCGCAAAGCTTAAGTAAGTTGGGTTTTGAGATTGTTTCTACCCGCGGTACCGCCAAGGTGCTGGAAGAGGCGGGTGTTGAGTCAGCGGTTGTGAATAAGGTGCTTGAAGGACGTCCTCATATCGTTGATATGCTGAAAAACGACGAAATCAGCTACATTGTGAATACCACCGAAGGCACGCAAACCATCGCTGATTCGGCCAGTATCCGTAGCACCGCCAAGCAGCATCGAGTGTATTACAGTACGACTATGGCCGCGGCGGAGGCCTTCTGTGAGGCGAGTGCCTATAATGCTGAGGAACAGGTGCGTAGACTGCAGGACTTACATGATAAGGTGGGCGCATGAACAAGTTTCCGATGAGCAAGCAGGGTGAGCTACAGTTGCGAGCAGAGCTGGAGCGCCTGAAAACCATTGAGCGGCCGCGGATTATCGAGGCGATTGCTGAAGCGCGTGCCCATGGTGATTTGAAAGAAAATGCCGAATACCATGCTGCGCGTGAAGAGCAAGGGTTTACCGAAGGTCGTATTCAGGAAATTGAAGGTAAACTGTCCAATGCGCAGGTGATTGATGTCACCGCTATCAGCAATACGGGCAAGGTGATTTTTGGCGTCACGGTTGAGCTGGAAAATATCGACACGGAAGAAGTCGTTAGCTACCAGATCGTTGGTGAAGATGAGGCTGATATGAAGCAGCGTAAAATATCGATAACCTCACCGATTGCCCGTGGTTTGATTGGCAAGGCGGAAGGTGATGTGGTTGGCGTGAATGTGCCTGGAGGTTTGGTAGAGTACGAAATTATTTCTGTGGAGCACGTTTAGTCATTTGGCCTTTAAACGGTCATCCTGAATGAGTATGAGAGACCTCTTTGTTGTTTTTAGAGGTCTCTTAGTCAGGCGAGGTGGCGAAGCCAGAGTCAGCTAAAGGTTTAGTTCTGATAAAAGCGTATAATATTTGATAGCTTTTGGTTCTGTTCTTTGGCTTGGCGATAGATCAAGGCAACCTTGCCAATCGTTTGAACCAGCTCGCAGCCGCAGCTGCTAACCATTTCCTTGATCAATTCTTGTTTTTGCTCTCGATCACCACAGCTTACCTTTACCTTGATTAACTCATGATCATTCAGCGCCCGTTCAAGCTCCAATTGCACGCCCTCGGTTATGCCATTTTCAGAAATGGTAACGATGGGGTTGAGGTGGTGTCCGATGCCACGGAATGCTTTGATTTTTTCTTTGGGTAACGCCATAGTGATCCAGAATGTCTTCAAACTTAAAAAGGGCGATCATTATAGCGGATCGTCCGAGGTAGTGATATATCGTGGCGCGCAGTAAATCCAGTGGTCGTTGGCTTGATGAGCATTTTAATGACCAGTATGTAAAAAAATCTCAGCAGGATGGTTATCGTTCTCGCGCCAGCTATAAGCTGCTTGAGTTGCAGGATAAAGATAAGCTTTTTAAGCCCGGTATGTCTGTTTTGGATTTAGGTTCTGCGCCAGGGGGCTGGTCACAGGTAGCCGTCGAGCTGGTTGGTGATAAGGGGCGTGTTGTTGCGTCGGATATTCTGCCAATGGAGCCGATAGCCGGGGTTGACTTTGTTGAGGGTGATTTTACTGAAATGGAGGTCTACGATCAGATTCTCAACGTATTGGGAGAAGATAAGGTTGACCTTGTAATTTCTGACATGGCCCCCAACATGAGTGGAGTGAGCGCGGTTGATCAGCCTAAAGCTATGTATTTAGTGGAGTTGGCTGTTGATATGGCAGATCAAATTTTAAAGCCAGGTGGCGCGTTGATCGCAAAAGTTTTCCACGGTGATGGATTTGATGAATTATTAAAAACTACACGGTCAAAGTTTAAGAAGGTACAGATTCGTAAGCCTGATGCTTCTCGAGCACGCTCCAAAGAGCAATACTTGGTAGCAAAGGATTTTAAAGCGCAGTAAGCACTGATAGTCTCTGCATAGTGTTTAACTGCTAATAGAATGAAGTAATCGGTTTGCTAGCTGACAGCCGGTTTTAATTGTTTATAAGTGAGGTATTGCCTTGAACGACATGGCAAAAAATTTGATTCTGTGGCTCGTTATTGCAGCGGTGCTGCTGACGGTTTTTAATAATTTTAATTCCGAGAGCCCAACGCCGCAGCTCAATTACTCTGATTTTGTTGCAGAGGTACAGCGTGACCGGGTGCGTCAGGTTGTCATTGATGGTTACACTATTTCGGGTGTTTTCAACGACGATAGTCGATTCCAGACGGTACGCCCCCCCGTTGCTGATCCTAAGTTAATGGATGACCTGTTAAGCCACAATGTGAAGGTGGTCGGTAAAATGCCGGAGGAACAGAGTCTATGGACCCAGTTGCTGGTAGCGGCTTTCCCGATTCTGATTATTCTCGCTATTTTTATTTTCTTTATGCGCCAGATGCAAGGCGGTGGCGGTGGTAAGGGCGGCCCAATGGCCTTCGGCAAAAGCAAAGCGCGTATGCTCACCGAAGACCAGGTAAATACCACCTTTGATGACGTGGCCGGCGTTGAGGAAGCCAAGGAAGAGGTTCAGGAGTTAGTTGAGTTTCTGCGTGATCCAGGAAAATTCCAGCGGTTAGGTGGCCATATTCCGCGCGGTGTGTTGATGGCGGGCTCGCCAGGTACCGGTAAAACCCTATTGGCAAAGGCCATTGCTGGTGAGGCTAAGGTGCCGTTCTTCACCATTTCGGGTTCCGATTTTGTGGAAATGTTTGTGGGTGTTGGTGCATCTCGTGTGCGCGACATGTTTGAACAGGCCAAAAAGAATGCGCCCTGCATTATTTTTATCGATGAGATTGATGCGGTGGGGCGCCATCGTGGTGCTGGCTTAGGTGGTGGTCACGATGAGCGTGAGCAGACACTTAACCAGCTATTGGTAGAAATGGACGGTTTTGAAGGTAAAGAGGGCGTGATTGTAATCGCTGCGACTAACCGTCCCGATGTTCTTGACCCCGCGTTATTACGTCCGGGACGCTTTGACCGTCAGGTTGTTGTTGGCTTGCCGGATATCCGTGGGCGTGAGCAGATTTTGAAAGTTCATATGCGTAAAGTGCCGCTGGGTGATGATGTCAAAGCCTCGGTGATTGCACGAGGTACGCCAGGGTTTTCTGGTGCCGACCTAGCCAACCTGGTTAACGAAGCGTCCCTGTTTGCTGCCCGTGCTAATAAGCGACTGGTCGAAATGAACGAGTTTGAATTGGCTAAAGATAAAATTATGATGGGCACCGAGCGTCGCTCGATGGTCATGTCTGAAGCCGAAAAGCGTAATACCGCTTACCATGAGGCAGGACATGCCATTGTTGGCCGTTTAATGCCTGAGCATGACCCGGTTTACAAGGTCAGTATTATTCCGCGCGGCAGGGCTCTTGGTGTAACGATGTTTTTGCCGGAAGAGGACCGTTACAGTCACAGTCGGCGTTACCTAATCAGCAATGTATGCAGTCTGTTTGGCGGGCGTATTGCTGAGGAAATGACGCTTGGCAAAGATGGTGTTACCACTGGCGCGTCTAATGATATTCAGCGTGCGACGGGTATGGTGCGTAACATGGTTACCAAGTGGGGCTTATCCGATAAAATGGGGCCGCTGATGTACGAAGAGGATGAAGGTGAAGTATTCCTTGGGCGTACTGCTGGCGGAGCTGGCAGTAATGTGTCGGCTGATACTAAGCGTCAAATTGATGAAGAAATTCGTAACATCATCGATGACTGTTATGCCACGGCTGAAAAACTGTTGCAGGAGAATGTCGATAAACTGCATGTTATGGCTGAAGCTTTGATGGAGTATGAAACCATTGATACCGAGCAGATCGATGACATTATGGAAGGCAAAAAGCCAAGACCGCCCGCAAGTGGTGACGACAGTGATAATGGTGGCGGTGCAGAGGCTAGCGAAAAGGTGACTACTCCGGATCGTGATGACAAAAAAGCCGATGATTCGGTAGATGGACGACCTGCTGGCGAGCATTAAATTTCTCTATGACTAACTTACCGAAAATGCCGGCGCAACTTGATTGCGCCGGTCTTTTTTTAGATTTATCCATTCCTCATGTGATGGCCGTGTTAAATGTCACACCGGATTCCTTCTCCGACGGTGGGCGTTTTGTCGAAGGTGACACGACTGGCGTTAATCTTGATCGTGCGTTGCATACTGTCGATAGTATGATCCGCGATGGTGCCAGTATCATTGATGTGGGTGGCGAGTCAACGCGACCGGGCGCTAAGGTGGTCGGGCCGCAGCAGGAAATGGATCGTGTGTTGCCTGTTGTCGAGGCTATTCGCCAGCGTTTTGATGTCATTGTGTCTGTCGACACCAGTACGCCGCAATTAATGACTGCTGCCGCACAGGCCGGGGCAAGTTTGATTAACGATGTGCGAGCTTTGCAACGTGAAGGGGCAATGGAAGCAGCGCGTAATACAGGGTTGCCGATTTGCTTAATGCATATGCAGGGTGAGCCGCAGAGTATGCAACAAGAGCCCCAGTATGATGATGTGGTTGATGATGTTATTAGCTATCTTGATCAACGGGTGCAGGCTTGTTGTGCAGCGGGTATCGAGCGACAACGCTTGCTGCTTGATCCTGGCTATGGTTTTGGAAAAACCCTGCAACATAATCTAGTGTTATTGGATCGATTAGACGAGTTTCAGCGATTAAATTTACCGCTATTGGTAGGGATGTCACGTAAGTCCATGGTGGGCTTAGTGTTGAATAAGCCAGTTGATGAACGGTTATATGGCAGTCTGGCGGTTGCTGTAATGGCAGTAGCCAAAGGTGCGAATATTGTGCGTTGCCATGATGTGGCTGCGACTGCAGATGTATTAAAAATGACCGCGGCAGTGATGAATCACGGCCAGTAAGGTTTTAGGGGTATTAGGATGGCGAAGAAGTATTTTGGCACCGACGGCATTCGTGGCCGTGTTGGGGAAGGCTCAATCACCGCTGAGTTTATGCTTAAGCTGGGGTGGGCTGCTGGCAAGGTGTTTGCTGCACAAGGCGTAAAAAATATTCTGATTGGTAAGGATACACGTATTTCCGGTTACATGTTTGAGTCGGCACTGGAAGCCGGCATTATTTCTGCGGGCGTCAACGTTAAGTTGCTGGGGCCGATGCCAACGCCAGGTATTGCTTATCTAACTCGTACGCTGGGTGCTCAGGCGGGCATTGTCATCAGCGCTTCGCACAACCCCTTTGAAGATAATGGTATTAAATTTTTTTCTGGCGAAGGGACTAAGTTGCCGGATCGATTAGAGTTTGCCATCGAAGAGATGCTTGATCAGCCAATGACGACGGTTTCCTCTGACCAGCTGGGTAAAGCTTTTCGAATTGAAGATGCGGCTGGCCGTTACATCGAATTTTGTAAAAGCACTTTGTTTGGCCGCAACAAGCTCAATGGATTAAAGGTGGTGGTCGATTGCGCTCATGGCGCTACTTACCACATTGCACCGAGTGTGTTGATGGAGTTGGGTATTGAAGTCCATCAAATTGGTGTCAGCCCGGATGGACTCAATATTAATGAGCAGTGTGGTGCCACCAAGCCCGAGTTGTTGCAAAAAACCGTTGTCGAAAAGGGCTACGATTTAGGTATTGCGCTGGATGGTGATGGTGACCGCTTGATTATGGTTGATCATGCCGGTGAAATTGTCGATGGTGACGAGTTGGTTTATATCATCGCCAAGCATAAGCAGGCGCTGGGTGTGCTGGATGGCGGTGTCGTGGGAACATTGATGAGCAATCTGGGCATGGAGCTGGCTTTAAAGGAGTTACATATTCCCTTTGTCCGAGCCAATGTTGGAGACCGCTACGTGCTGGAACAATTGCAGGAGAATAACTGGTCGGTTGGTGGTGAGTCATCGGGGCACATTATTTGCCTGAATAAAACCAGTACAGGAGACGGTATCGTTTCTGCCTTGCAGATTCTGGATGCGATGGTCTCTAATAATGCCAGCCTGCATGAATTGAAGCAGGGTATGACCAAAATGCCACAGACGATGGTGAACGTTCGGATGCAGGAGCGTTGCGATCCTCTGGCTAATGCTGATGTACAGCAAGCTGTTGCGGCAACAGAGGAAACGCTTGGTGATCGTGGGCGAGTGCTGTTACGCATGTCCGGTACCGAACCGCTGGTTCGGGTAATGGTCGAAGGCGATGATGTTGAGCTGGTTTCAAGTCTTGCCAATGGGCTTGCCGATCAGGTTGAAAAAGCATTGGCTTAATGGTTTTCCGTACGCACGGCTGTCTTGTAAGTTGTTGCTAACTTAGATACCATTGCGCGCTTCGTGGAAAGGTAGACTTTATGCGCGCCAAACTGGTTATTGCAAATTGGAAAATGAATGCCGACAAGGCAATGCTTGCCAAGTTGCTGGCTGGCTATGTGGCGGCCATAAAGCCCCCGGTTAAGGCGGTAGCCTGTCCTCCGGCTCCCTACCTTGCCCAGGCTCAGCAGCAATTAGAGGGTAGTGCGATTGCGTTAGGCGCGCAGAACGTCAGCCAATTTGAAAAAGGGGCGTATACAGGTGAGATTTCCCTGTCGATGTTGCAGGATTTAGGCTGTGAGTACGTCATTCTTGGGCACTCTGAACGACGTAGTTTGTTTGGTGAACAGGATGCCGATATCGCCGAGAAGTTTGTTGCTACGATTGCTGCAGGTTTAACGCCAGTACTTTGTGTCGGTGAAACCCGTGAACAACGCCAGGCAGGTAAGACTGATAGTGTTGTTTCAAACCAGCTTGACGCGGTTGTTAATGTTGCGGGTATTAAGAGTTTTGAAAAGGCAGTAGTTGCCTATGAGCCGGTTTGGGCGATTGGTACCGGTGATACCGCAACACCCGAGCAGGCTCAGCAAGTGCATAAACTATTGCGAGAGAAACTGGCCGAAAGCGATGCAGACATAGCTCAGCATGTGCCGTTACTGTATGGCGGTAGTGTTAATGCTGAGAATGCCGAAGAGCTATTTGCCATGACAGATATTGATGGCGGATTAGTCGGCGGCGCATCCCTTGATGCTTCAGCTTTTGCTGCAATTTGTGCAGCTGCAAATTAGTGAGTAGATGATGGAAAGTATAATTTTAATCGTGCACGTATTACTGGCTATCTCCGTGATAGCGTTGGTATTACTGCAGCAGGGTAAGGGCGCTGATATGGGTGCCTCTTTTGGTGCTGGTGCCTCTCAAACGGTTTTTGGCAGTGGTGGCTCGGGTAACTTTATGACTCGTGCAACAGCAGTGCTGGCAACGTTTTTCTTCGTGACCAGTTTTGCGCTGGCCATCGTTGCTAAGGATAAGTCGGTTATTGATGCCAACGCCGGTATTCCTGAAGCCGTGACCGTTGATCAGGTGGATGGTGAAGCGTTACCAGAAATTAGCGACGAAGGTTTGCTGGAAGAACAGCCTGCAGATGCTAGTCTTCCTGATCTGGACTAATAATTTAATCCAGATTATTGATGCAGCTTTGCATCAATAAATAGTTTTATGCCGAAGTGGTGGAATTGGTAGACACGCCATCTTGAGGGGGTGGTGGCCTATGGCCGTGCGGGTTCAAGTCCCGCCTTCGGCACCATTTTAAAATGAGTGTTATTTAGTTACAGAATGATGGTGAATGGGGGTTGACCGGCCAAGGCCTGGTCCCTATACTTGCCACACTTTTTAACGAGGCCAGTAACAAACGGCCAGCGCTGGTGCCAGCCAGTGGTAATGAAGTTAAAAAGATCTCTTTGATGCGGGGTGGAGCAGTCTGGTAGCTCGTCGGGCTCATAACCCGAAGGTCGTAGGTTCAAATCCTGCCCCCGCTACCAATTTTTTAAGTACTTCCAGTTTTAACTCATAACAGTGAAAACTCTTTCCATGTGCTGCTTCCAGGCATGCGGCTTTTAAACCTGTCTTGAACTTCCCTTACGTCTCTTCTAAAGCGGCAAATAACTGCACGCGAACTTACTTTCCAATCTAAAGTTAAACCGCCCGTCAGGCTCTGGGTGTTAAGGCATTTTGATGCCTGTCTTTTCCGGTTAATGTTGAAGCCTTAAGCGATGGTTAGCCAACGGTTCCTTAGACTCGTCTTCAGGCGTGTTATTTTATGTTTGCGCTACGAAACCTCTTGTTTGTCCCTCAATAATCTCAGTGTCAGTTATCGGCCGCTATTATCTCTAAACGATGATGTTCTGCTCTGGGCTTGTCAGTACTTTTACTAATTTTCTGTTGAAATAAGGTACCTGACTGAAATCAAGGATTTGCCCTTCCCAACACGTATTCTGTGCACAAGGTTGGAAAACTTTCTCACTGAAGAGGCCGGCAACAGTGACCGCTTCAAACTTTAACTTTGTCATTTGGAGATAAAAATGTCAGATATCAATAAATGGGACGTCGAAGACGACCAGTTTTGGGAATCTGAAGGTAAAAGGGTCGCTAATCGCAACCTTTGGATATCCATTCCAAGTTTATTATGTGGGTTTGCCGTTTGGTTGTACTGGGGCATTATCACGGTTCAGATGCTGAACCTGGGATTCCCGTTCGCAAAATCCGAGTTGTTTACCTTGATGGCGATTGCCGGCCTGACGGGGGCGACGCTGCGAATACCCAGTAGTTTCTTTATTCGACTCTGTGGTGGTCGAAATACCATCGTTTTCACTACGGCGCTGTTGATTTTGCCTGCGTTAGGCACTGGTTTTGCGTTGCAAAGTCAGGATACACCACTGTGGGTGTTCCAGGTTCTGGCGCTACTATCCGGTTTTGGTGGTGGTAACTTTGCTTCCTCCATGTCGAACATCAGCTTCTTCTTTCCTAAACGCCAGCAAGGATTGGCGCTGGGTTTGAATGCCGGCCTGGGGAACTTTGGTGTAACCACTATGCAGATTTTGATTCCGCTGGTGATGACATTTGGCATGTTTGGTGGTGACCCTATGGTGTTGGAAAATACCAGTGGTACGCTGATTGGTAAAATTCCGGCAGGTAGTGAAACCTATATTCATAATGCGGGTTGGGTGTGGCTGCTCATTCTGGTGCCATTGGTCTTGATTGGCTGGTTCGGTATGAACAACATCAAGGAGGAGCACGTAACGCCTAACCTGCCTAACCCGGTCGGTTCCTTTTCAATTATTTCCGGCATGCTACTGATTGGCTTTGGTGCGGCCATTTTTGGTCTGTGGCTGATGCTGCCAGAAAAAGTGGGTGGCTCAGGTTTTGGTATCAGTAAGTGGATTGTGTTGCCTATCGTCATTGCGCTGACGGTATTTTTGCTGAAATTGCTGCCCGGCCAAGTTAAAACCAACTTGCAACGACAGTACAAGATTTTCGGTAACACGCATACTTGGGTAATGAGTGTGATCTACACCATGACCTTTGGCTCATTTATCGGCTTTGCGGCGGCTTTTGGTCTGTCTATTAAGGTGATCTTCGGTTATCAGCATGTCATGGTTGATGGGGTGATGACGCATGATATTGCCAACGCCAACGGTCCAAGTGCCTTGATGTTTGCCTGGATGGGCCCGTTCATTGGTGCACTGATTCGTCCCGTCGGTGGTTGGATCTCCGATAAAGTTGGTGGCGCTAAGGTGACTCAAATTTGTGCGGTTGTCATGGTTCTCAGTGCCATTGGTGTTGCTTATTTCATGAAAGCTGCCTACGCCTCGGCAACCCCTGAAGAGTTTTTTGTGCCCTTCCTGTTGCTGTTCCTGGTGCTGTTTGCGGCTACAGGCATTGGTAACGGTTCTACTTTCCGTACTATTTCCATGGTGTTCAATAAAGAGCAGGCGGGCCCGGTATTAGGGTGGACGTCTGCTGTTGCCGCTTATGGTGCATTCATTATTCCTAAGGTGCTGGGTGAGCAAATTAAGCTGACTACGCCTGAGAATGCGCTCTATGGTTTTGCGGTCTTCTATGCGGTCTGCATTTTGATCAACTGGTGGTTCTATCTGCGTAAAAACGCTGAGTTCCATAACCCTTAAAGATCAAAAAAGTGTAATTAATTTTGGCGTTTGTCTGAAATCAAGGTGGCTTTAGTCGCCTTGATTCACAGTAGCACCCAGCATTAACCAATATTAGAAAGTAGAAGTAACACAGGCCTAGCAGAAATCTTAGGTCATCGGAGGAGAAGCAATGAGTCAATTTCTGGATCGCTTACAGTTCTTTAAGAAAAAGACTGGCGAGTTCGCTGACGGTCATGGTGAAACCACCAATGAAAGTCGTCAGTGGGAAGACAGCTATCGCCAGCGCTGGCAGCATGACAAAATCGTACGTTCCACACACGGAGTGAATTGTACGGGGTCATGTTCCTGGAAAGTGTATGTTAAAAATGGTCTGGTGACCTGGGAAACGCAACAAACCGATTACCCTAGAACACGTCCGGATCTGCCAAATCATGAACCACGGGGTTGTCCTCGAGGTGCCAGCTATTCCTGGTATATCTATAGCGCCAACCGGTTGAAATACCCTAAAGTCCGTAAACCTCTGATGAAGTTGTGGCGTGAGGCGCGTGCCAGTATGGAGCCCGTTGAGGCGTGGGCTTCTATTGTTGAAAATAAAGACAAGGCGACGTCCTACAAATCGAAGCGTGGCATGGGTGGTTTTGTTCGGTCCAGCTGGGATGAAGTCAACGAAATTATTGCTGCGGCCAACGTGTACACGACTAAAACCTTTGGTCCTGATCGCGTGGTTGGTTTCTCACCGATTCCAGCGATGTCCATGGTGTCCTATGCGGCCGGTGCACGTTACCTGTCGTTGATTGGTGGCGTATGCTTAAGCTTCTATGATTGGTACTGTGATTTGCCGCCGGCATCACCACAGATTTGGGGCGAGCAGACTGACGTTCCGGAATCGGCGGATTGGTATAACTCCAACTACCTGATCGCCTGGGGTTCTAACGTTCCACAAACCCGTACGCCGGATGCCCACTTCTTCACTGAAGTGCGTTACAAGGGTGCGAAAACGGTTTCTATCACGCCGGATTACGCCGAAGTATCCAAACTGACCGATGAATGGTTAAACCCAAAACAGGGTTCTGATGCCGCGTTGGGTATGGCATTTGGTCACGTTATTCTGCGTGAATTCCATCTCGATAACCCTAGTGAATACTTTACGCAATATGTGCGTCAGTACACTGACTTCCCTATGTTGGTGACACTTGATAAGTATGATGCTGACTCATTAAAACCAGGCCGCTTCCTGCGTGCCTCCGATCTGGCAGGCAATCTGGGTCAAGACAACAACCCTGAATGGAAAACCATTGGTATCAATGAGAGCAATGGCGAACTGGTCTCCCCGCAGGGGTCTATCGGTTACCGCTGGGGTGAAAAAGGTAAATGGAATATTGAAGAGCGCGAAGGCAAAGAGGGCAGAGACACTAAACTGCAGCTGACATTGATTGGTGGTGATGTGTCTGCAATTGCTTTCCCACACTTTGCCGCTGACGATACCAACAAGCACTGGGTCTCCTGTGAGCATGACGAAGTGCAGGTGCGTAACGTGCCCACTAAAACCATCACAGATGCTGACGGCAATGAAATTGTAGTCGCGACCGTTTACGACCTGATGATGGCTAACTACGGTCTCGATCGTGGTCTGGGTGGCGGCGGTGTTGCCCGTAACTATGATGATGACGTGCCCGGCACTCCTGCCTGGCAGGAAAAAATCACCGGTGTATCTCGCGACAAAGTGATCAAAGTGGCGCGTGAATTCGCCGATACTGCTGACAAAACCCATGGTAAAGCCATGATTCTGGTGGGTGCGGCAATGAACCACTGGTACCACATGGATATGAACTACCGTGGCCTGATTAACATGGTGATGATGTGTGGTTGTGTAGGTCAGTCCGGTGGCGGTTGGGCTCACTATGTGGGGCAGGAAAAATTGCGTCCGCAAACCGGCTGGCAGCCATTGGCCTTTGGTCTGGACTGGTCTCGTCCGCCGCGCCAAATGAACGGTACCTCCTTCTTCTACAACCACTCCTCACAGTGGCGTCACGAAACGGTGAGCATGCACGAAGTGCTGTCGCCATTGGCGGATAAGAGCGAGTTCCCTGAGCATACGCTGGATTACAACATTAAGGCTGAGCGCCTGGGTTGGCTGCCTTCAGCGCCGCAGTTGAACCGTAATCCATTGCAGCTGTGTAAAGACGCCGATGCCGCGGGTATGGAACCGAAAGACTTTGCTGTGCAAGAGCTGAAAAACGGCAATTTGAAATTTGCCTGTGAAGCACCGGATTCGCCGGAAAACTTTCCGCGCAACCTGTTTGTATGGCGTTCTAACCTGCTGGGTTCCTCCGGTAAAGGCCATGAATACATGCTTCACTACCTGCTGGGCACTAAAAACGGCCTGATGAGTGAAGACTTGGGTAAAACGGGCGGTTTTAAACCCGAAGAGGTTGAGTGGGTTGATGACGGCGCAACCGGCAAACTGGATCTGGTAACAACACTGGATTTCCGGATGTCGTCGACCTGCATGTTCTCGGACATCGTGCTGCCAACAGCAACCTGGTATGAAAAGGACGATCTGAACACCTCAGATATGCACCCCTTCATCCACCCATTGTCGACAGCGGTAGACCCTGCTTGGGAAGCCAAATCTGACTGGGAAATCTACAAAGGCATCGCTAAAAAGTTTTCTGAAGTGGCTGTTGGTCACCTGGGCGTAGAAAAAGACTTCGTCACAGTGCCTATGCTGCACGATACCCCGGGAGAATTGGCTCAGCCCTTCGATGTCATGGACTGGAAAAAAGGCGAGTGTGATTTGATACCGGGTGAAACTGCGCCAAACATGGCGGTGGTTGAGCGTGACTATCCGAACACTTACAAGAAATTTACCTCGCTAGGCCCGCTGCTCGACAAACTGGGTAACGGCGGTAAGGGCATTAACTGGAATACTGACGACGAAATCATGTTGCTGGGTGATTTGAACCACCGCAATACCGACGAAGGGGTCAGTGAAGGTCGCCCGATCATCGAAACCGCGATTGATGCCGCTGAAACGGTGCTGACTTTTGCGCCAGAAACTAACGGTAACGTGGCGGTTAAAGCCTGGGCAGCCTTGAGTGAGTTCACGGGGCGTGACCACACCCATTTGGCCACACCCAAACACGAAGAAAAAATCCGTTTCCGTGATATTCAGGCGCAGCCAAGAAAGATTATTTCTTCGCCCACCTGGTCTGGTCTTGAGGATGAGCATGTCAGCTATACGGCGGGTTACACCAACGTGCATGAGCTGATCCCCTGGCGCACTATTACCGGTCGCCAACAGTTCTTCCAGGATCATAAATGGATGTCGGCTTTTGGTGAGCAGATGGTGTCCTATCGCCCTCCGGTTAATACTAAAACCATTGATAAGGTGAAGGGCAGCAATGAAAACGGTAACAAAGAGATCGTACTGAACTGGATTACACCACACCAGAAGTGGGGGATTCACAGCACTTACTCTGACAACCTGCTAATGCTGACACTGTCACGTGGTGGCCCGATCATCTGGATGAGTGAAGTTGATGCGGCTGAAGCGGGCATCGAAGATAACGACTGGATCGAAGTCTTTAACGCCAACGGCTCTATCTCCTGTCGAGCGGTGGTTTCGCAGCGAGTCAGACAGGGCATGGTGATGATGTACCACGCTCAGGAACGGATTGTGAACGTACCTGGCAGTGAAATGACTGGTACCCGTGGCGGTCACCATAACTCGGTAACCCGTGTGATCATGAAGCCAACGCACATGATTGGTGGTTACGCACAGCAAGCCTGGGGCTTTAACTACTACGGCACCGTCGGCTGTAACCGTGACGAGTTCGTGGTGGTGAGAAAGATGAACAAAGTCGATTGGCTGGATGGTCCTGCTGGTAGTGAAGCGCTGCCTCGTCCACTGCCCACTAACCCTGATCAAGCTTAAGGAGTAGAACCGTGAAAATACGTTCTCAAATCGGTATGGTGCTAAACCTTGATAAGTGTATCGGGTGCCATACTTGCTCAATTACCTGTAAAAACGTGTGGACCTCGCGTGAAGGCATGGAATACGCCTGGTTCAACAACGTAGAAACCAAACCCGGCATCGGCTATCCGAAAGAATGGGAAAACCAGGACAAATGGAATGGCGGCTGGGTGCGCAAAGGTGATGGTGATATCCAGCCGCGTATTGGCGGTAAATTCCGTATCCTGGCGAACATCTTCGCCAACCCGGATCTGCCGCAAATCGACGATTACTACGAGCCCTGGGATTACGATTATCAGCACCTGCACACGGCGCCGATCTCTGATCACCAGCCAACGGCTCGCCCGCGCTCGGTGATTTCCGGCAAGCGCATGGAAAAAATCGAATGGGGTCCAAACTGGGAAGAAATTCTCGGTACCGAGTTCGCCAAGCGTAGCAAGGACAAGAACTTCGACAACATGCAGAAGGAAATGTATGGCGAGTTCGAAAACACCTTCATGATGTACCTGCCACGTCTATGTGAGCACTGCCTGAACCCGGCCTGTGCGGCATCCTGTCCTTCCGGTGCGATCTACAAGCGTGAAGAGGACGGTATTGTGCTGATTGACCAGGAGAAGTGTCGTGGTTGGCGGATGTGTATCAGCGGCTGCCCATACAAAAAAATCTACTTCAACTGGAAGTCGGGTAAATCAGAGAAATGTATTTTCTGTTACCCACGGATTGAAGCCGGTATGCCAACCGTGTGTTCGGAAACCTGTGTGGGCCGTATCCGTTATCTTGGTGTTCTGCTGTACGATGCCGACAAGATTAAGGAAGTGGCCTCTACACCGAACGAAACGGATTTGTATGAGAAGCAACTGGAAGTCTTTCTGGACCCAAATGATCCTGACGTCATTGCTCAGGCCAAGAAAGATGGCATTGCCGATAACGTGATTGAAGCAGCTCAGAAATCACCGGTGTATAAAATGGCCGTTGACTGGAAGCTGGCGCTGCCCCTGCACCCTGAATACCGCACGCTGCCAATGGTTTGGTATGTGCCAAGCATGAGCCCAATCCAAAGTGCTGTTGAAGCAGGCACCCTCGGTATGGCCGGTGTAATTCCCGATGTTCGTTCCCTGCGTATTCCGGTTAAGTACCTGGCGAACCTGCTGACAGCGGGTGATGAAGAGCCGATTATTCGCGCCCTTGAACGCCTGCTGGCGATGCGCGCCTACAAGCGAGCTGAAAACGTCGAAGGTAAGGAAGATCTGGCGGTATTGCAACAGGCCGGCTTGAGCAAGAAGCAGGCTGACGAAATGTACCGTTACCTGGCGATTGCCAATTACGAAGACCGTTATGTGATTCCTTCCGGTCACCGTGAAATGAATGTGCCTGAGGCCTACGGCGAGAAGAGTGGCTGTGGTTTCAGCTTCGGTAATGGCTGTGGTACCGGCAGCAGCGATGTGAATATGTTCGGTGCCAAGAAAACGCAGCGCCGCGACGTCATTCAAACCTACGAAGTCAACTAGGAGGTTTACCGTGTTAATTCTAAAAGTGATTTCACGGTTGCTTGACTACCCATCGGCGGCGCTGTTTGCGGCCGCCGATGAGATGGTCGAGGTCGTGAAAAACTCGGCTGAAATCAGCCCTGAAAACCGTCTCAAAATGAGTGCGTTTATTGAGGAGTTGACGGCGCGGGATTTATACGATGCTCAGGAAAGCTATGACCTGTTGTTTGATCGCGGTCGCGCCCTGTCGCTGTTGCTGTTTGAGCACGTGCATGGTGAATCCCGCGATCGTGGACAGGCGATGGTTGACCTGATCAGTGTCTACAAAACCAAGGGGTTTGATGTCAGCTCAGAGCAACTGCCGGACTATATTCCGCTGTATCTGGAGTTTTTGAGTGAGCAGGAAGCCACCTATGCGCAGGAATGGCTGGGTGATGTCAGTCACCTGCTGGCGATGCTGGCTGAGCGTTTGAAAGAGCGAGACTGCCACTACGCGGTATTGTTTGACACGCTGGTGGCACTGTCTGGTGAAGAGATTGATCGTGCCGAAATTGCCGAATCAGTGAGTAAGGAAGAGCGTGATGACACGCTCGAGGCCATCGATAAGGAATGGGAAGACAAAGAGGTGTTGTTTGATGATCCCATGGGCGCTGAGGGTTGCCCTAGCTCCGGCTCCGGTATACATCAGTCCAACAAGTCGCTGGATCCTAATAATATTCAACATGTGCCGCTGCGTTGGCACGATGCTGATGCCGCTGAAGTGGCGGGATTATAAGGAGCTTTTGACCAAATCATGACTTATTTTTCGACGGTTAAAATCATCTGCTTTTTCGTTGGAAGTTTTGCTGGTAGCTGGCTATCAGCTGCAACTTCCGCCTCAAATCAGGTGAATTTTTCCTCGCCGAAAACTTAACCCAGATTCAGTCAAACGCTCCTAAGGAGAATACTATGTCAAATCTTAACTTTTTGTTGTTTGGGATTTATCCCTACGTTGCGATTCTGATCTTGCTGGTGGCAAGCTGGATTCGTTTTGACCGTGAGCCTTATACCTGGAAAGCTGACTCCAGTCAGAGTTTCAATAAACAGGGCTTCCGCCTGGCCAGTAACCTGTTCCACGTTGGGGTGTTGTTTATCCTGATGGGGCACTTTGTCGGCCTGTTGATGCCGGAAGCGATTTACCATCACTTCATCTCCACCAGTAATAAGCAAATTCTGGCGATGGTCAGTGGTGGTTTCTTTGGCGTGTTGTGCCTGATTGGTCTGCTGATGCTAATCAAGCGTCGTCTCACCGACGACCGTGTGCGCGCCAATTCCAAAACGTCCGACATTGTGGTGTTGTTCCTGTTGTTGATTCAGCTGGTATTAGGTTTACTGACCATTTTCTCATCCATGAACCACCTGGATGGCTCAGTGATGGTCATGCTGGGGCATTGGGCGCAAAGCATTGTCACCTTCCAAGGTGCACAGGCGGCGGCAGCCATTGAGCCGGTTGGCATCCTCTACAAACTGCACGTGTTCTTCGGTTTAACGCTGTTGGTGGTGTTCCCATTCACCCGTTTGGTGCACATTATCAGTGCGCCAGTCTGGTATCTGGGGCGTCGTTACCAGATTGTTCGTCAACGCTAGAAGTGGTGGTCTATCCGGAAGGTTTGACTCGTTCAGCCTTCCGGCTCGTTTAGATAAGGAAGGAAATGATTATGAGCGGATGCAGTTCACATTCTCACGAAAAACCCTCACAGGCACTGCCCGTTATCACCGTTAATAGTAAGGTGATTGAGGAAGAGGCATTAGCCAATGAGCTTCAGTATCACCCGAGCTCAAGTCTTGATGAGGCTGTACAGCAAGCCGGGCAAGCACTGGTTATTCGTCAGTTGCTGTTAGAGGCGGCAGGTGAGCAAGGGTTAGATACCTCGGATGACAACGAAGAGCAGGCTTTTCAAACGTTGATGTCTGACGCTGTAAGCTATGATGATCCGACGGAAGAGGATTGCGTACGCTTTTTTGAAAGCAACCACGAAAAGTTTACCACCGTCCCCTTGATGGAAGTGGATCATATTCTGTTGGCGGCGGCCAAAGATGATCATGAGGGGCGTGATGAGGGTAAAATTAAAGCCAAGGAAATTATTGCGCAATTACAGGATGATATTTCCCTGTTTCCACAATTAGCGAAACAGTTTTCAGCCTGCCCCTCCAAGGAAACCGGCGGCTCGTTGGGTCAAATCAGCAAAGGCCAAACGGTACCTGAGTTTGAGCGTCAGTTGATGAACCTGTCCGAAGGCTTGGCGACAGTGCCCTTGGAGTCTCGCTATGGATTCCACGTGGTTAACGTGACCCGCAAAATCGAAGGTAAGCCGCTGGAGTATTCGATGGTGGCTGATAAAGTACGTGGTTATCTGGTAAACCGTGCTTCACATCTTGCTATTCAGGCCTATATTCAAGGGCTGGTTGAGCAGGCCGATATTGGCGGCGTTGATATTCGTTTTGCCGAGGAAAATATTCATATTTAGGGTGCTTTAGTCGCCGTTGGTGGATATCCAGCGGCTAATTGCCCCCCTGTTCTTAAATAGCAAGTCTGGCAATTTTATAAAGCTCGGCAATGCAGTTGTTGGGCTTTTTTTATTTTGCGGTAAGATGGGCGCTGCTTTGCCAACCAATAATAAGTTACTGACTAAAGCTAAACGTTATTTTGCTGAGATGACCCACATGAAACCTTTGTTTGTTTTCCTTTTTTGCCTGTTTTTACCAACGATGGCCGCAGCCTCCGAAACAATGGCTTTAAAGCTTGATTTGACTGATCACTGGGTAGGTTATGCGGCGATTGTGGTTTTTGTCGTCGCTTATGTGGCGGTGATTCTGGAGGAGCGCATACATATGCGTAAATCCAAACCTGTGCTGGCCGCTGCCGGGGTTATCTGGTTAATGATTGCGTTGGCCTATAATGCTGGTGGGTTGCCACATATGGTTGAAGAGGGGATTCGGCATAATTTCCTGGAATATACCGAGCTGTTCTTTTTCCTGCTGGTGGCGATGACTTACATCAATGCCATGATTGAGCGTGGAGTGTTTGATGAGTTGCGTAACTGGTTGGTAGTGCGGGGCTTGAGTTATCGGGCGTTGTTCTGGATTACCGGAATTCTCGCTTTTTTCATTTCGCCAATAGCGGATAACCTCACCACTGCTTTAATTATGTGCGCAGTTGTCATGGCGGTAGGCAAAGATAAACCCAAATTTGTTACGCTGGCCTGCATCAATATTGTTGTTAGCGCCAATGCAGGTGGGGCATTTAGTCCCTTTGGTGATATCACCACGTTGATGGTGTGGCAAAAGGGGATTCTTGAGTTTGGCACCTTTTTCAAATTGCTTGTGCCTTCCATGGTTAACTTTTTAGTGCCGGCTGCGATTATGCATTTTGCTTTGCCTTCAGGTCGGCCTATAGCAGGAACCAGCGATGGTAATGATCTTAAGTTTGGTGGTTTAATTATTGTGGGTTTATTTCTAGCCACCATTGTTACGGCTGTCAGCTTCCACAACTTCCTCCATATTCCGCCTGTCTTTGGCATGATGCTCGGTTTGGCTTACCTGAAGTTTTTTGCTTTTTATCTGCGTCACCAGTCGCACATTGACTATGAAAGTACTGATATTCCACCAGGTAGCGATGAGGTGGAGGGGTTTGACATCTTCGATAAAATCGCCAAGGCTGAGTGGGATACGTTGTTTTTCTTTTACGGTGTGATTCTAGCTGTGGGTGGCTTAGGCTTTATTGGTTATCTGGGAATGGCGTCGGAGTTTATCTACGGTGAGTTGGGCGCGACTACCGCCAATGTGTTGGTGGGTGTGATGTCGGCGATTGTTGATAACATCCCCGTAATGTTTGCCGTATTGACGATGAATCCGGCCATGTCTGAAACTCAGTGGCTGCTGGTGACGCTGACCGCCGGTGTTGGGGGTAGTTTGTTGTCAATTGGCTCTGCGGCTGGTGTGGCGCTTATGGGGCAAGCCAGAGGGCACTATACCTTCTTCTCTCACTTGAAATGGACGCCAGTGATTGCACTGGGTTACGGCGCGAGTATTTTTGTACACTTTTTGGTGAACGGTTAACTTAAATCGGCCCAGGTTTGATGTAACGGGCGAGCAGCTTCTGTTCGCCTGTGTTGCTGATTATCGAATACAGTGTTTTCGGGACATTTATCCTGAGCAATAAACACCTCACCCGCTGAGAAGTCACGATAACTTCCACTGCGTAAGTCGATAGGTTGTGTGCCTGCGCGGTAGAAATAACGGAAATAGACTTCCTGCTGCCTACCAGCTAAGTTTTAGATGGCTAAAAACTAAAAAGGCCGTTAACGGCCTTTTTACATCTGATAGGTAAGTATTTAAAACTTACTGCATCATGATCGGGTTTTGGTCACGGTCAAAAATAATATAGCGCGACAGGTCTTCTCCCGAAGCTAACCCGTTCACCATTTGGTTCAAGTAAGGTTCAGCGTCTTCAGTGCTGGGCGGTTGATTATTTGTACCGCTTAAGCCGGCAATAAGAATAAAGTTCCAGCCCTTGTTTATGTTGTCAGCCTCTTCGGATAGGGCTTCAAAGGATTCGATTTCCTGAGGCAGTTTATCAACGCACATGACGGGGGTAATGGTGCCCTTTTGTGTCTTCTTTTTCTTTTTGTTTGACGTTGAGGATTTCATACCTTCAGCGTTGGCAAATAAAAAAAGTAAACGCTGTGGCTGATCCTGCGATACCGCCATGTTGAGTAAATCTGAGAATGTTGAAATCATGGTGATAGCCTTAATTTACAATGCTTTTTAAGTGTACGTTAGTCTTGCCGATGAGACTAGTTTGAGGGGAAGCAAACACTCATCGGCAAAACGAACGAGGAGAAGCTGGGTTACCGAACGAGCTTTACTGGTAACCGACTGTTAGTTGAAATCGAACAATCTTGGTAAAAGCAAACCGTTAGGGGGCGGCTGATATGCTTCTACCTTGCTTCGGCGGTCGGGGAGGCTTGCATGGGTTGCCTGCTCCTTTGCGCCGAAGTGGTTGTTCGAGTTGAACGCTTAGAATTTGAACTGAGTGGTTAGCCACAGCTTTTTAGTATCAGTCGCAAAGTCATCGGCATCGTAATCGGCATATTTCAGCGCAATGGAGCCGCTTTTAACGAAGCCGATATTGGCAACATTAAGTGGGTGGCTAATGGCAATATCCAATTCGTCACCGTAGTTCATGCTGTTATCTTCAGCGTCAAACTCGTGGTACATGGCGACGATTTTTGTGCCATCCAAAATGTTGCCTTGGCCTTTAACGACATAAACAGCTTTAGCGTACAGGTCCTCTAAACCACCTGCCGGAGTGACAAGAAATTTGTCAGCCCAGCCATTAAATTTATGTAATGTTGCCAGTGGTGTTTTGAATGAGCTGGTGCCGTCACCTTCCAGAGACTCGTAACCAATGCCAAATGTCCAGCCTTTACCTTTAATGGCTGGCGCAATGTGGTAGTAGGTTGCATCGTAGCTGGTTGGATTGTCTTTATAGTCTTGCTGTTCTGCTAACTCGGCTTCGTAAACAAGTGACCAGTCGTTGTTTAAGGCAGTGTTACCGGTTACACGAACGCCGTAGGTTTTTGATGATAAACCGTAGAAGGCCATGTCGTCATGGTCCAGGAAAAGACCATAGCCAGTCACAGTCAGTGAGTCGGATATCTTGTAGGATAGATTAATGATATTGGTGTTAGTATCGATTTCACCGACGGGACTGTCTTCACCAAAAATACGACGTATTTTGTCTGAGTGCACAACAGAGATAGTCAGGTTATCGATAGAGTTATTGCTGATTAGCACGGCGTCATGGGTTTGGTCGTTCTGGCGCCAGCCCACAGAACCAACAAAACGCTGGTTATCTAGGTTAACGGTTTGACGACCGACTTTAATGACGCTGTCAGAGAAGCCTGAGTAAGCCAGCCAAGCCTGGTTCAGCTCGGTACCAACGGGATCGGCTACAACCGGGTACATGGTTTTGCCGTTCAGGGTGTCGTTAAACTTAGTACTGCCAATGCTGGCAACATCTTCGCCTTCAACTAAGAATTGAAAGCCATTTGAAACGCCCGATTTGTAGCCAAACTTGGTGCGAATGGTATTGGCGTTCGCCTCTTTTGCAATACCATCCTGGTCGACGTTTTCATGACGAATTCGCACGTCAGCGTAAAAACCGTCAGATGGTAGGAACTCAGCCTGCGCAGGTAGTGCGCCCGCGCCAAAAAATGAGGCAAGCGCGACGGAGGCTGTTCCAGTGACGAGTGATTTTTTTAACATTTCAGGAACTCCTTCTGGGTTCATTTAAACTGAGTCCAGTCTAGTTTTCAGTGCTGCAACTGCCTTGACTCGAGTCAATAGTGAAATTTATTTCACAAACTTTGTATGACGCCTGAAAAGGGTGGATTGATTGTAATCAAGGTTGCTGGATCTGTGCGGAACCGATAATACTGAACATTATTATGGGCCTGTTGAGATGACCGAATGATTTGCTATGAAGAAGCTGTTGCCATTATTAGACGTTGTGGTGAGGGGCGTCGTTTAGAAACCGAAAGTGTTGCTTTGGAGGCGATAGCTGGGCGCACCTGTGCTCAGGCTGTCACCGCCCCGATGGCAAACCAGCCTTTTGATAATTCGGCCATGGATGGTTACGCGCTGCATTCAGCGGCTCTTGAGGGGGCGACTCCGGAAACACCTGTGATATTAGATGTTATTGGCCGGGTCGTGGCCGGTGAGCGGAGGCCAGAGCAGTCTCCATTAGTTGATCAGTGTTATGAAATTATGACGGGAGCGCCGATGCCGCCCAATTGTGATTGTGTGGTGCCGGTGGAAAATGCCGAGCTACAGGGTGACAAGGTTGTTTTTTTCGAGGGGGCTGAATCAGGTCGTAATGTCCGCTTAACGGGTGCTGACTTTGCTGCCGATGAGCTAATTTTGAACACAGGTACGCGACTCGATTTACGGCATATTTTGCCGTTGGCAACGCTGGGTGTGAGTCAGGTTAAGGTTGTTCGTAAGCCTCGAGTGGCTGTTTTATCGACGGGGCTTGAGGTGATTGATGACCTTGATCAGCCATTGCAGTCCGGGCAAATTTACAATGCCAGTGCGCCGTACATTCGCCAAATGTTACCGGCGTTGGGGGCCGAGGCAAGTTTTTTTGGCACTGTCGCCGATGAGGTTACGGTGTTTCGTGACAAGCTGGGTGAGATGATGGCCAGTGGCGCTGACATTTTGGTCACGACGGGCGCTGTTTCCGCCGGAGTTTGTGACTTTATACGTCGCGAGTTGGAGGCAAAAGGTGCGCAAATTATGTTTCACAAGGTGAAAATGCGCCCCGGAAAACCGATCTTGTTTGCTAAATTTCCCAATGGCGGGCCACTGTTTGTGGGATTGCCGGGGAATCCGGTAGCGAGCGCGGCCGGGTTACGGTTTTTTGTTTACCCGTTGATGCGTGCTATGCAGGGTCTGCCGCCAGAGCAGCCCAAGCATGGTGTTTTAAAACGCGGCTCAAACAATAAAAAGGCGGAGTTCCGAATGTTTCTGCGTGCGGTTTCTCGTCACACCGATAACACAACGCGTGAAATTGAAATTCTGCCCAAGCAGCAGTCTTTTATGGTGAGCGCTTTCATGGCAGCTAATGCCTGGGCTGTGGCTGCCGAAGGTGTGGCGGATATTCGTGAAGGTGATTTGGTGGATTTTTATCCGTTCTTGCCTGAGTGATGCAGATTTTGTGCAGGTAGTTTATCTGCAGCCATCGGGTTTGCAGTCGGGGGTGCCATGTTTGGGACAGGTGTAAGCCGTGTCCGGGTCACAGAAATGGCAGAGCGAGTAAGCTTCACGCATGCTGATCTTTTCGTGATCAACATCAATGCCCATTTCTTTGAGTTTTTTGAGCGCTCGCGAGAAGGTTTCTGGTTTCATGCCCAGGTGGTTGGCAATCATCGATTTTTGGAAGGGTAACTCAATATCCAGTGAGTCCGGGTTTTGATCCATGTGTAACTTGAGGAAGTAGTAACCCAGTCGCTCAACCGGTGTTTTGGTGACAATACTGTCAATTTGCTGCATGGCATTTTTATAGTGCCAGGTGACAATATGCAGCAGGTTTTCACCCAGTTGACCATCGCGTAACACCTGCTGACGAATGATCTGCGCTGGAATCATTAATAGCTTGCTCGGTTTTAATGCGGTGGCGCGGATGGGTGAAGTGCCGCCCATGAAAATAACGGCATCCATAAAGGTGTCGCCCGCTTTTAGCATGCGGATAGTGGCCTCGTCGCCATCAGCACTTGAACGCAGTGTTTTGACGCTGCCCTCGACAATGAAATACAAATAGTTAACTTCGTCACCCTGTTGAATGATTTCTCGGCCCTGCTCAACGGCGCGTACCGTTGAGTTGGAAAGCAGATTTTGCAGATTATCTTCTGAGAGCCCCTGAAACAGTGAAACCGGGGAGTCAGAATTCGGCGTTTGCGAAAGCGAAAGCAGTGTTGAGCTTAAGTGTTCGGGCGATGAGGTGTGAATATGGTTAGACATTTTTTCTCGTATTGACTGCAGTCAATTTCAAACAGGGTCCGGGAAATAACAATTAGTCTCTAGAATACTAGGTTAAAACGCGCTGATAGGGAAGCGCTATCTACACGGGGCAACCCTGAGGGTTTTAGCATTTATGGATGCCGTTTCGAGAGGTGAGCAAACACACGCTTTGTCGTTGAGCTCGGTTGCCTTTATCTGCTGTTTCGCCGTTGTGCTGGCTTTTTATGTCGCAGGGTAAGATGGCCGTCTATAAGCATATCCGGGTCTATTACCCGGATTACTTTTGTTCGCTGAGCGGGGCGTTGGTTTGGATGCATATTTCAATACTGCTCATGGAAAGAGGGATGATGAAGTCTAAGTATTTGCCGGAATTGGCTTGCTGTGACCATGGCTGTTGAATAAATCGAGGTGTAAGTATGTTCGTAGCGGAAGAGGGACTTGTGACCGTCAATGGTGTTGTGATTACGCGAGAGCAAATCGAACGGGAGTTACAGAGCGCGACGGGTGATGATCCTGGCAAGCTAAGGAATAATGCTATCAGGGCATTGGTCTCCCGTGAACTACTGTTGCAGGAGGCTGTTAATTGGGGGTTATGCGAGCGTGCCAGCGTGGTTAATAACCCCGAGCAGGTTATTGAGCAGCTGCTTTCAAACAAGATTGAAGTGCCTGTTCCTGATGACGAGAGTTGTGAGCGATTCTTTAATGAAAATCGTGAAAGCTTTGCCACTGCACCTGAATGTGAGGTGTCGCATATTTTCTTTTCTGCGCCGATTGCGGATCATGAAGCTCGTGAAGCGGCGCGGCAGCGTGCCAGTGAGGTGCTAGCAAAAATACATCAGAATCCGCAGTGTTTTGAGCGCATGGCTCGACAGGAGTCGGCTTGTGCTTCGGCGGCTAACGGAGGTTATTTAGGGCGTATTTCTAAGGGGCAAACAGTGCCGGCTTTTGAGACGGCATTAATGGCTATGCATCGTGGGGATATTTCCGAGCAACCGGTGGAAACCGGGGGTGGTTTTCATATTATTCGTGTCGATGATCGTGAGGATGGTGAAGATTTACCTTTTGAGATTTTAAAAACCTGGATTCGCCAGAACTTGATTAATCAGATGCGGCAAAAAGCGATAGATGGTTATGTAAAGGGGTTGGCAAGTAAAGCGCAAATTGAGGGCTTTGATTTCGCTGTCTGCGAAGGCGAGTAACAGGAATTTCTTTGTCTTGGCCTGTTATTTGTTGTCGGCTTATGTATAATAAGCGCCTTGATTTTCAAGGGTTTTGAGATTTTAGATGATTTAGGCTGCTAATGTTTCTTGCCCTTGTGGGTACGCCTGTTATGGATGGTTGTTGCTTTATCGCATCGGCCGTCAGAGTTTAGAAAGAAAAAGCTCCTTAATGGGGCTTTTTCTTTCTAAACCCCATAGCTTTAACTGTTGCGGGTTTAGAAGGGCGTTATCGCCCTTTTTTTGTACATGAAAGATTTGTATATGTCGCTTTAAATAGAGCGATTTTGTAGACAAAAGGTTTTGCCTTAGAGGCATTGCAGGAGAGCTAAGTGGTCAGCGATATGGGTTTAACGGAACTGGTCAGGCCGGTTGTTGAAGGGCTTGAGCTTGAATTCTGGGGCCTGGAAATGGTCGTTCAGGGGCGTGAAAAAACCCTGCGTGTTTATATTGAAAGCGATAAGGGGATTGCGGTTGAAGACTGCGAGGCTGTGAGTCGACAGCTGAGTAGCCTGTTCGATGTCGAAGACCCTATTGCGGGTGAATATACACTGGAAGTTTCGTCTCCGGGGCTTGATCGCCCGTTGTTTGAGGCTGCGCAGTTTGCGCAATATGTCGGTGAGACCGTCAAAATTAAATTACGCAGCGCCTTTGAGGGGCGTCGCAACTTTCGCGGTGCGCTAAGTGGCGTGGAAGATGATGAAGTGATTATTGTGGTTGATGGGCATGAGTATATTTTGCCCATTGAAAGTGTTGAGAAAGCAAACATAGTCCCCCGTTTTTAGGGTCTGGTTCGTACAAAATAGCGAGCAGACGCAAAAGTTTTAAGAGGCTGAAAAGATGAGTAAAGAGGTGTTGTTGGTAGCTGAGGCGGTTTCCAATGAAAAGGGCGTACCCGAAAGCGTTATTATTGAAGCGCTTGAGCTAGCTCTGGCGACGGCTACCCGTAAGCGCTATGGCGAAGATGAGCAGGTGGATATTCGCGTCACTATCGACCGACGTAGCGGTGATTATGAAAGTTACCGTCGCTGGACGGTGATTGCTGATGATGACATGGATATTGAGTTTCACGACACCATGCACCTGACACCAGCAGAGGCCAAGAAAAAAGATGCCAGCCTAGAGGTTGGCGATGTTTGGGAAGAGCAAATCGAAAATGTCGAGTTCGGCCGTATCGCGGCACAAACTGCCAAGCAGGTTATTGTGCAGAAGGTACGAGAAGCGGAGCGAGCGAAGGTCGTTGAGGCTTATCGTGACCGTGTTGGTGAAGTGCTTAATGGCACGGTAAAAAAAGTGACACGTGATCAGGTTATTATTGATTTGGGTAATAATGCTGAAGCTCAGCTCACCCGTGATCATTTGATCCCAAAAGAAATTTTCCGTATGAATGATCGTCTGCGCGCATTGTTGGTGAGCGTGGGTGAAGAAACCCGTGGTCCGCAGCTTGTTGTGAGCCGTACCGCGCCAGAGTTTTTGATTGAACTGTTTAAAATTGAAGTGCCGGAAATTGCCGAGCAGGTGGTTGAAATTCGTGCTGCGGCTCGTGATGCCGGGACTCGCGCCAAGATTGCAGTGAAAACCAATGACGGTCGTATTGACCCGGTTGGCGCCTGTGTTGGTATGCGCGGTTCGCGTGTACAGGCTGTATCCAATGAGTTGGCTGGAGAACGTATTGATATTGTGCTGTGGGACGATAACCCTGCGCAAATGGTGATTAATGCGCTGGCACCGGCAGAAGTTGAGTCCATTATCATGGACGAAGAGTCGAATACGATGGATGTGGCGGTGTCCGGTGATAACCTGGCGATTGCTATTGGTCGTAGCGGCCAAAACGTACGTCTGGCAAGTGAGTTGACTGGCTGGACGATCAATGTGATGACCGCTGAAGATGCCGAAGCCAAGCAGGAAGAGGAGATGGTCGCTATCATCGAGCGCTTTATGGAGCGTTTGGATGTTGAGGAAGACCTGGCGGTGCTGCTGGTTGAAGAGGGCTTTACGTCGCTGGAAGAAATCGCCTACGTGCCTATTGAAGAAATGCTGGAGATCGACGGTTTTGACGAGGAAATTGTTGAAGCTTTACGGTTGCGTGCCAAAGATGTGCTGTTGACTCAAGCGATTGCCTCTGAAGAGGAGCTAGAGGGCACCGAGCCGGCACAGGATCTGCTGGAAATGGATGGCATGGATAAACACCTGGCCTATGTGTTGGCCAGCAAAGGTGTGATAACGATGGAAGATCTGGCTGAGCAGGCTGTTGATGACCTGCTGGATATTGAAGGTTTAGATGAAGAGCGTGCGGCGAATTTAATTATGACAGCGCGTGCCCCCTGGTTTGCAGAAGAACAGGAGAGCTAAGCATGGCTGAAGTAACCGTAGCTAAACTGGCAGAGATCGTTGGGGCCCCCGTCGATCGTCTGTTAAAGCAGATGGAAGAAGCAGGACTTAAGCACAGCAGTGCTGATGACGCTGTTTCAAACGAAGAGAAACAAACACTGTTGGAATTCTTGAAGCGTAGTCATGGCGAGAGTAATGGCGCGCCAAAGAAAATTACCTTGAACCGCAAGGTAACGACTCAGCTGAAAACCAGCTCATCGCAAGGGCGAGGTGGCAAAACGGTTAATGTTGAGGTGCGTAAAAAGCGTACCTATGTTAAGCGCAGCTCGCTGGAAGCGGGTAAAAATGCTGAACGTCTTGAGCAGGAGTTGGAGCGCCAGGCAGAAGCCGCCCGTATTGCGGCTGAAGAAGCTGCTCGTATTGCCGCTGAAGAAGCCCGTAAAAAAGCTGAAGAGGAAGAGGCTGAGAAAAAGCGAGCGGCAGAGGAAGCGGCGCGACAGCAAATGGAAGCTGAGCAAGCGGCTAAGGAAAATGAAGGCAAGAAGAAAAAAGCTGAGACAGAGGCTGAGCCTGTTGCCGACGAGGTTGAGGATGAGCCTGCGCAGCCGGTTGAGCTGACTGAAAAAGAGCGTCTCCATATCGAAATGGAAGAGCGTAAAGCTGCTGAAGCCAAGAAAGGCAAAAAAGCGGCACCTAAGCCCAAACCGGAGCGTTGGGAAGAAGAGGTGCTGGAAGAAGAGTCATTGGCACCGGTGGCGGGTGTGCAGAAGCGCAACCTGGTGACACCTAAAATTGCCAAACCAACTAAATTCCTGAAACAACATGGCTTTGCGAAGCCAGCGGCCCCTGTTATGAAAGAAGTGCAAATTCCGGAAAGTATTGTCGTTTCCGAGTTGGCGCAGCGTATGTCTGTTAAGGCCAATGTTATTATTAAACAATTAATGAAAATGGGTGTGATGGCCAACATTAACCAGAGCATAGATCGTGATACGGCGGTGCTGCTGGTTGAGGAAATGGGTCACAGCTATGTGCTGGAAGATGCTCGTGATATTGAGCAATCCGTTGTTGATGAGTTGCTGGATGTATCCGGTGACGAAGTGCCGCGTGCCCCCGTCGTTACTGTGATGGGCCACGTGGACCACGGTAAAACCTCGCTACTGGACTATATTCGGAAAAGCCGTGTAACAGCAGGCGAATCCGGTGGCATTACTCAGCACATCGGTGCCTACCATGTAGAAACTGATCACGGCATGGTGTGTTTCCTGGATACGCCGGGCCATGCCGCCTTCACCGCGATGCGTGCTCGTGGCGCCCAGGCAACTGATATTGTGATTCTGGTGGTGGCCGCTGATGATGGTGTGATGCCGCAAACGGAAGAAGCGATTCAGCATGCTCGCTCTGCGGGAGTACCACTGGTTGTCGCCATTAACAAGATTG